>WNFY01001290.1_pt1 | contig 28698 bp, 29 predicted proteins | sample 5400091 | NCBI WGS metagenome assembly WNFY01 (sample SAMN13153364, study PRJNA577476) | soil metagenome | isolation source: 60 cm soil or saprolite under grassland replicate 1 | place: USA:California | collected 2016-06-15 | reverse complement strand
TACCATTAAACTATAGGGCTTATCTTAATTACTAAATTAAAAAAATTAATTTCTAAATCTTACCACTCTTCTTCCATCCGGTGTGGGAGGGCCAAACAATTCATCCATCTTCTTTTCAAAATCTGCTCGTGTTATATGTCTTCCCGTTGACGGTTCTTTTAATTCTTTAGTATCAATTTCATTTTTTAATTCTATTGCTGTAAAAATAATTTCTCCATTGTTTACATTCATTAATAAAATAGCCCCGGGTAAGCCGCTAAAATTTTCAGGACCTGCAGGGCTTGGAATATCTTCTGCATACCAGGCCACCACATCATCGCCACGTTCTGTTTTCGTTGTAGCCTTTTTACATGTGTGGGCTAAAATTGTTTTTGTTTCATCGGCAAACCTCCATGGCAGAGAATGAATCGTATCATCTATTATATAATCTTTGTCTCCCAGTTCTGTTTGTTCAAGCAATTGTTGATTCTTAAAATTTTTATAAACTACATTATTGTCTCCGGGACCAATGCGTATCATTATTTGATTTCCTCCATTATTAAAAGGATCAGGCGCTTCATCTTCTGTTACCGTTTTGTAAACTGATGTGCTGTCACTAAACAACAATTCATGTTTATCTGTTCTGAACTGCGGCACCATTGCTTTCATTTGTTCGTCTTCCATTCTGCGGTGTAAATCTGTTTTTCGTTCATATATAATCGTGCCTTGTTGTATTTGTGCTTTTGCAATTTCAGCGCTTGCGAATATTAATAAGGAGACAAAAAAATGTTTCATACTGTTTTATTTTTTGTTGTATCAAAACTAAACACAGTGTTCGTTAAGCAATCTTGCTTTAAGGTTAATTAAGGTTAATGCATTATTTACAGCATAAATGTTTGTATATTTTTGTGCAGAAGAAAAAAGTACGAACTGAGCTGCAATTTTTTTGTATTCACTCATAGCTCACGACTTCAGGTTCACAGCTTTAATGTTAATAACAGAAATTATATAATCGCTTATACAATTGAACAAACTACAATTATCCAAAATACTTATGATTGGTACGATTGCACTGATTGCAGCTTTTCAGTGCTACTGGGTAACCCGCCTGTATAAAGATGAATGGATAAGCCTGAAAAAAGAAACTGATGTGCTGTTCCGTGATGTAGTGTACAGACTGCAGTTGCAGCGTTTCAGAAGCGATACTACTTTTTTTAAAAAAGGAATGCCTGATAATCTTTTTGCGTTTAATATTATTGACAGCGTTAGAGAAAAGATCATTGATTCAACTTTTAGGGATTCTGTGTCAGGAAAAGAGCGGCACATATTTATGTCAATTGGCGACGAAGTTCATCCCGATGGCTTTCCCGGTAAAAACATGGGGGGCACAATGGTCATAAGAAAAGAAGATTCTTTTGATATGCCTTTCCCGCCTGAAGGCGCACCTCCACGCATCATTCAATATTTTTCAACAAATAAAAAGATCAATGATTCACTTCCGGTAAAGAAAATAGATTCTGCATACAAGTCAGAGCTAAAGAAGAATAATATTGACATTCCTTTTATCATAACAGTTGTTGCAGGAAAAGAAAATGAATTAAGAAATTCGGTAAAGCCTGATGAATTAAAAACCAATTTTACTTTTGTAGGTCTCTCAAATGCTCATGCTTACCAGGCAGACTTTGCCAATCCGTTTCAATATATAGTTAGTCAAATAAAATTTCCCATCCTTGTTTCATTGCTGCTAATCGCAATAACAATTTTATCCTTTGTTTTTCTATATCGCAATTTACTTGTGCAGCGAAAGCTTGCCGGGATGAAGAATGAATTCATCAGTAACATTACACATGAATTAAAAACGCCAATCGCAACTGTTAATGTTGCCATTGAAGCATTACGCAATTTCAATGCAATACAAAATCCCGAAAGAACAAAAGAATATTTGGATATATCGGCTTCTGAATTGCAACGCCTGTCTTTACTTGTAGATAAAGTGCTGCGATTGTCCATGTTTGAAAATAAAGAAATACAATTGAGCAAAGAATGGTTTGATCTGAAACAACTCGTGGTAGAAGTAATCAACAGCATGAAGCTGCAAACAGACAAACTGAATGCAAATATTGAATTGCTTACAGATGAAAATCCTGCCTGTCGGCAGACAGGGATTTTTACAGTGCACGCGGATAAACTTCACTTCACAAGTGTATTATATAACCTTTTAGACAATGCTTTAAAATACAGCAAAGAAAAAATTGATATTAAAGTGCTTTTACAAAAGAGCGATAACATAATAACAATAAGTGTTAAAGATAATGGCATAGGCATTCCTCCAGAATACAAGGGGAGAATATTTGATAAATTTTTTCGTGTTCCCGGCAGCGACAGGCATAACACCAAAGGCTATGGTTTGGGTTTGAGTTATGTGCGCAATATTATTATGCGACACCAGGGTTTTATTCATGTTGAAAGCGAGTTGGATAAAGGAAGTGAGTTTATAATTAAATTTCCTCTTGAAGAAGCACCTATAGTACGTTTTGATGAACATCGTGTAATAAGAAAAATTGAAATCCCTGTTAGAAAGAAAAACAAATTATGAGCAGAATAAAAGTTTTATATGTTGAAGATGAATTGTTTCTTGGAAAGATAGTAAAGGAAACCCTTGAGGGACGCGGCTTTCATGTGGCGATGGAAACAGATGGAGCCATGGTAATGAAGGCGTTTAAAAATAATCAGCCGGATATTTGTGTGCTCGATATTATGCTTCCTCATCGCAATGGTTTTGAGTTAGCAGAAGATATTCGTGCTGTTAATGATGATATTCCAATAATTTTTCTTACTGCGAAAGCACAAACAGAAGATGTGGTAAAAGGTTTTAAAACTGGAGGCAATGATTATATACGCAAACCATTTAGTATGGAAGAGTTAATTGTAAGAATAGAGAACGCTTTGCGTATAAAGAAAGATAATACGATATCAATAACTTCGAATATAATAGAAATTGGTAATTATCAATTCAACCTCAACAGGCAGGTATTAATATTTGGTAATGAAGAACGAAAATTATCTTACCGTGAAAGTGAACTGCTAAAATATTTCTGGCAAAAAAGGAACAATATAATTGACAGAAGACAAATGCTTAACGCTATCTGGGGTGATGATTCATTCTTTAATAGCCGAAATCTTGATGTTTATATTACCAAACTGCGGAGCTATTTAAAATCAGATCCTGCTTTGGAGATACTTACAATAAAAGGAGTTGGATACCGTTTTGTGATGCCGGTTAAGGAGAAAAATTTATGAGGGCAACAAGCAATTAGCAATAAGAAATAGTAATAAATTTATAATAGTAATTCGTCAATTCAAGCTGTAAAATATTCGTGGTAATTCGTGTAATTCGTGTTTGAAAAATCGTAAAATTAAAACCTTACTCCTGCTTCTACTTTTATAGGCAAATAATTTTCTCTTGGTGGAATAGGGCAATTGTAACCTTCTGTATAGGCACAATAAGGATGATAAGCAAAATTAAAATTGATAATAAGGGTATCAGTTTTTGGAATAGTAAGATCAATATATCGTCCGCCTCCATAAGTCTCTTTTCCGCTGGTAGCATCCCTGAAAGGAATAAAAAGATAACCTCTGTATTTTCTGTTATTTAAAAGATCAATGGATTGATAAACATTCAGCTTATATTGTTTCTTCTTTAATGAAAACAAAACTTCTCCATACTTCACATAATCTTTTTTTATTTTTCCTGATGTAGGCATAGCAAAAATTTTTTCATTTTGGTGTTCTTACAAACTTTCCTGCTACAACACATTGCAGGGTTGACAGGAAAGAAATTAATTTGTTTGAAAGCTTCTCTTTCTTCTTTTGATAGCGGGGATTCCGTTGAGTCCTTGTATTCCTTATTTAAATTTTCCCTGAATTCCTGAATCTCCTTTACCAAAGAAGCAGAATCTTTTTGCGCGTAAGAAAACAGTGAAACAAAAAATGAAAAAAATAAAATAATTAAATTTTTCATAAGTACTTATTTACACGAATAAAGATAATTTATTGCTTGTCTCCCAACAGGCAGGTTGTTGCATGCTATTTGTATTATCTGTAATAGTTCAACAATTAAAACACACAATTATGGAAAAGAATAAAAAGGACACACCTGATGTGAAAAAGAATAAAAAAGGTTTGCTTGAAATTTTTGACAGGTTCTCTACAAGGGTTACCAGGATAACCGGCAGCCCATGGGCTTTTATTGTTGCTTTCCTTATTGTAATCATATGGTGCATTACCGGACCTCTCTTTAATTATTCCGATACATGGCAATTGGTAATTAATACGGGTACAACTATTATCACCTTTTTGATGGTATTTCTTATTCAGCAAACACAAAATAAGGACACACTTGCTTTACAAATAAAGCTTAATGAACTTATCGCGGCCAATAAAAATGCAAGCAACAGGTTAATAGACAGTGAAGATCTTACCGAAAAGGAATTAGAGGTGTTGAAAAATTTCTACATTAAAATGTCAGAAGCTGCAAAAAAAGAAGAGGACTTAAAAAAAACACATTCTATAGAAGATGCAGTTACCGATGAGAAAGTAAAAGAACAAAACCAAAAAGACAGACCGCTTAAGGATAAGACGAAAAAATCTTAGAATTTATTCTTCCACATCATACTCTCAACAGGCTTTTCTGCCTGCCCACTATATTTTGCATCTTTTTTCTGATTGTATTTTATTTCTATTTCTCCATCAACAGGAAAGTAAATCAATTGACCAACAGGCATGCCTTTATACACTTTTACGGGCTGCTTCACAGAAATTTCCAGCGTCCAGTGACCGCAAAAACCAACATCGCCTTTGCCCGCAGTAGCATGAATATCAATCCCAAGCCGGCCTGTAGATGATTTACCTTCAAGAAAAGGAACATGCGCATGTGTTTCCGTATACTCATCGGTTGCGCCGAGATAAAAAATATGTGGGTACAAAACAAAGCCTTCCTCCGGTATTTCAAAGTATTCAATCTCATTATGTTTTTTTGCATCGAGTATATGTTCCTTGTAAGTAGCGAGCCACTTGCCCAAATGCACGTCATAGCTATTACTGCCAAGGTTTGCACGTGAATAAGGTTCAATCTTAATAGTCCCTTTTTCCATTTCCTGAAGAATGTGTTTGTCAGAAAGAATCATAACGATTTACGATTTTATGATTTACGATTTACGATTTTCTGCTTATTGCCAATTGCTAATTTTTTATGTAACTAGCTTTCTATCTCTTTTCATCTTCCGTTGTGTCACTCACTTTTACGCACTTGTTCTTTGTTCAGCAAATAAACTCCGTTGCGTAATAATGATAAAGAATAAATATTCCGCAAATAAATCGTAAATCTCTGCGCTACTAATAATTATTTTTACGATTTATTAAGCGGCTGCAATCTAAAAATCGTAAATATAAAATTGGCTTTGTTTTATCAACATAATATTAACGAAAGCACAAAGCTCGCTATCTGGAAAATAGAAGAACAGGAAAATTTTTTTTTGGAGCATGTGCCGTTACGAAGAGAAATTACACATCCGCATAAAAGGTTGCAGCATCTTGCAGCCCGCTATTTGCTAAAACATTTATTTCCTGATTTTCCGTACGAAGAAATTTTGATTGCAGATACCCGCAAGCCATATCTTCCCAATGAGCAATATCATTTTTCTGTTTCACATTGTGGCGATTATGCTGCTGCTTTGGTAAGCAGTAATCATCGTGTGGGTATGGATATTGAAAAATCATCAGACAAAATTGAAAAGATCATGCATAAGTTTATGCATAAAAATGATTTGTTTTATTTAGGCGCATCTGCTGCTGGCTTATCTTCTTTGCATTTATTAACTGTAATGTGGAGTGCAAAAGAAGCTGTGTTTAAATGGTATAGTTTGGGTGAAATGGACTTTAAAAAACATATGCAGCTCAAAGGCCCTATTGTTTCTACTACTGATGAATTGCAGCTACCATTTGTTTTTAAAAAAAATGGAATTAAGCCATTATTTATTCATGCTAAAATATTTGATGAGTTGGTTTTGAGTTGGATAATAACCAAAGTGTGATTCTTGCGTGCTTAAAAATTAAATATAAATAGCGCTGCCAAATAAGTATATAAGAAACCTAATTGTAATACGGCATATGTGCATCTAAAAAACTTTTCTCTGTATCATTCCCATGGCTCGCTGTTAATTGTTTTAAAGGTGACCAACTTTGTATAGTAGCTGGCATAATTTTTTTACGAGACATTTTTTAATGTGTAAACCCAAAACAAATGAATAATGGAAACACAAAATTTTGAATTGGTAGTAGATGGTTTACCTTATTTAGTAAGAGCTACCCCTTACGAATTCAATACAGAAACAAGATTCCTTGTAAGTTATAATGGAAGTGAAGAATATGTTTTTACATGGGATTCTGCATTAGGCCGGTTGGCCGCAATAGGAGATGAAGCAGTAGATATTCCTGACAGTCTGGAAGAAGCGATAGCGGAAAAACTACAGAGTAGTATTCCATAGTTGTTATTGAGGAAAGCTATGAGTAATTAACTACGAGCAAATAAGTAATTAGCTATCAGCAAATGGCTATGAGCTACAAGTTGGTTTTCTCGTAACTCATAACTTAGGGTCATAACTCGTAGCTTATTCAGTTTAATCATTCCTCTTCTTCTTCCTGCATTACAGGTTGTTTCTCAACAGCGGGTAATTTCTCTGAAATTTCATTGATCAGTTCGGCGATTAATGCTGTCCATCCTGTTTGATGTGCTGCGCCAAGACCGTGGCCTGTATCACCGTGAAAATATTCGTAGAAAAGAACAAGCCCTTTGTTTTCAGGGCGACTATAAAACCAGTTTTCTTCACCATGTAACCGCCGGTGATTTTGTTCACTAAGTTCAAACAAGCTGGTAATGCGTTTGATTAATTCATAAGCCACTTCACTTAACTCCATAAATTGACCGGAACCTGTTGGATATTCTATACTGAGTGAGCCATCGTAAAACTCACCATATTTTTTTATGCTTTGAATAATAAGATAATTAATGGGCATCCATACAGGACCGCGCCAGTTGCTGTTGCCACCAAAAAAATCGGAGGTGGAATCGCCGGGATCATATTGAATGGAATATGTGTTGCCCTCAAGATTTACCGAGTAAGGATGCTTTTCATGATACTTTGATAAAGCGCGTATGCCGCCATCAGAAAGAAATTCTGTTTCACTTAATAGTCTTTCAAGTAATGCAATTAGCCGTTCTTTTGGAATAAGCGATAACAATATTTTTTCTCCGTCAACTTTTTCTTCATTGGGCCAGTATTTGTTATTTTTTAAACGATAGTTTTCAAACCATGTTATTCGTTTGGTAAAATCTTCAAGTTTTTGCAACACTTTTTTTTCAATCACTGATACAGCAAAGAGAGAAGTTAAGCCAACAATGGATTGTATGCGCAACTGGACGGGAGCAGTGCCCGGTGCCATAAGTATATCATAAAAGAATTTGTCTTCATTATTCCACAAACCCATTTCATTTAATGCCTCGGCTATCAATACAAAATGTTCAAAGAATTTGGTTGCCGTATCTTCAAAAGAAATATCATGCATAGCAATTTCAATTGCCATATCCATTAGGTTTAATGCATACATACCCATCCAGCTTGTACCATCAGCTTGCTCAAGTTCCATTTCACTATGCAGTTGAATACTGCGGTTAAATACACCTATATTATCAAGCCCAAGAAAACCTCCTTCAAAAATGTTGTTGCCATTAGTGTCTTTACGGTTAATCCACCATGTGAAATTGATAATTTGCTTTTGAAATATGCGCTTAAGAAAAGCAATATCCTCCTTGCCTGTTCGCCTTTTTTCTATGTGATACACCTGCAGTGCAGCCCATGCATGTACAGGAGGATTTACATCACTAAAGTTCCATTCATAAGCAGGCAATTGACCATCAGGTTTCATATACCATTCCCGCATAATCAGAATAAGCTGATGTTTTGCAAAAGACGGGTCAACCATAGCCATGGAGATTGTATGAAAGGCGAGATCCCATGCGGCATACCACGGGTATTCCCATTTGTCGGGCATTAATATAATATCCTGGTTTTTTAAATGAAGCCATTCATGATTACGCCCATGTTTTCGCTGCTCACTTAATGGTGCAACTCCATCACTGGTTGAAATCCATCGCTCTATATCATAATGATAATATTGTTTGCTCCATAGCAAACCTGCCAATGCCTGGCGTTGTATATTTTTCAAATCGTCTGAAATATTTTGTGGTAATGTCTCGGCATAAAAATCATCAGCTTCCTGCTTGCGCTGAGTAAAAATATTATTGAATCCTTTGGGAAAAGGAACATCCATCAGCACATCACTCAATCTTAAATGAAGTATTTTACTGCTACCACCGGCAATTTTTAAATTATATATTGGTGAGAATTTAGTGCCTGATTTTTTCCGGCGTAATTCATTAATGTTTTTTTGTTCAATAATGGCATCATGAAAAGCGTCTTTTACAAAAGGAGTTATGTTAGGCGTACTAAAAAGTTTTTCATTATTGGTTTCATTTTCTGTAAAGAGGCAATCATTCGCTTTTAAGAAATAGAGATAATATTGACCAAGCCTTTCATGTGTTGCCTTTACCGTGTTTTCGTTTATATATCGTATAACAGGCTTTTTATCAACACCACCAAATTGCCAGCGATTATAAAACCATAAAGTTGGTAAAACTGTTATGGGTGCAGCCGTCTTGCCACGATTAATGATCTCTATCTTAATGCCAATATCACGCTTGCTGTATTTTGCATAGGTCACATAAACATCAAAATATTTATTGTCATCGAAAACACCTGTATCTAATATTTCATATTCGGGTTCATGTTTTGAACGTTTCCGGTTTTCTTCAATTATTTTTTGATAAGGAAATTCCTGTTGAGGATATTTATACAGGAATTGCATATAATAATGTGATGGGAGATTATCTAAATAGTAGTAAAGTTCTTTCACATCTTCACCATGATTGCCCTGATAGTTGCCAAGACCAAATAATCTTTCTTTGAGGATAGAATCTTTTCCATTCCAGAGTGCAATGGAAAAACAAAGGTTTTGAAAAAAATCTGAAATGCCTGCCAGCCCGTCTTCACCCCAGCGATAAGCACGGCTATGCGCATGATTGAATGGGAAATAATTCCATGCGTCACTGTTCTCGCTATAATCTTCACGCACTGTTCCCCATTGCCTTTCTGAGATATAGGGTCCCCATTGTTCTAGGGGAATTTTTTTTGCTGCGTTTACTCTTAGTCGTTGTTGTTCTGCATTCATACATCAGTTCGTTTGTCATTAATGAAAAAACATTGTAAACAATGTGCTTTTCATTTGACAAAGCAATCCTCATTTTGTTGGTGCATTGAAATTAATACTATCCAACGATTATAAAGGTTACGATTATACAGGATTTTATTTTTTAAACCATCTTTAATGGTGGTAGTAAAGCTATGAGTGGTAAGCTTCGAGCAATTTTTTTCTTGTAACTCGTGACTCAAAACTTGCAACTCATAATATCTTTATACTCTGTAACATGCAGCATTAATATTCATACCCGCACCTATTGAAGCGAATAAAATAATATCTCCTTTTTCCAGTTGATGATCGGGCAACTGACCTTTGCGCACCATGTCCAACAAAGTAGGAATAGTAGCAACAGAACTGTTGCCCAATTCCCGGATATTCATAGGCATAATATTTTCGGGAACGCTGTTTATACCAAATAAGTGATACAATGTTTTTATAATAGCCACATCCATTTTCTCATTGGCCTGGTGAATAAAAATTTTTTTAAGATCAGTAATTTGTACACCACTTTTTTCAAGGCAGGTTTTCATAGCTACAGGTACATATGTTATTGCAAACTCATATACCTTTCGGCCTTTCATTTTTATATATCTTATATTAGGATCAGAATTTGGAAAATTAGACTTACCCATATTAATGTAGTAAGTTTCCTCAAGAGAATACGATTGTGCTGCTGTTGCTAAAATACCGCTGCTGCTTTCATCGCCATCTATTGCTTCTAATACTGATGCGCCGGCACCGTCACTAAAAATCATGCTGTCACGATCATACACATCAATTACCCGGCTCAATGTTTCTGTACCTATTACAAGAATTTTTTTGGCAATGCCTGCTTTAAAAAATGCATCTGCCTGTATAACACCCTGCAACCATCCAGGGCAACCAAATAAAACATCATAGCCTACACAATTGGGATTTTTGATACCCAAACTATTTTTTATTCTGGCTGCTAAGGAGGGCACCGTATCGGTTTGTATGGTATTTTTTATAACATTACCAAAATTGTGTGCCACAATAATCTGGTCGAGTGTTTCAGGATTAACGTTTGCATCTTCAATTGCAAGCCTTGCGGCAATAGCACCAATATCTGATGTATTTAAATTTGAAGGCGCATAACGTCGTTCTTCAATGCCTGTAATGAGTTTAAATTTTTTAACTAATTCAACGGAAGGTGAATTAATAGGTTTATAATCATCTCCGTAGAAATTGTGTACAACAAAATCATTGTTGGTTTTTGTTTCCAATGGAATATAAGAGCCTGTACCAGTAATAACTGTTCTTGTTTTAATCATTATAAAATTTTGTAAACTAAAATCGGAGCGGCAAATACCCTGTCGTAAAAGTAAGAAATCCTGATAAAAAGATGGATAGTTGGCATAATTTATGACTTACTAATAAAGTTAATTTGTCCGTATCACTTTTAAACGCAAAACCTATGTTACGCTGGACGATTATTTTTCTGGTCATTGCGATTGTAGCAGGGATATTTGGATTTGGAGGCATTGCCGCAAGCGCCGCCGGTATAGCTAAAGTGCTGTTTTTTATTTTTTTGGTATTATTCCTGCTCTCTTTGATCGGAGGACGACGAAGCATTTAAACATGCAATTATTACTACTTGTAGCTGGGATTAAATTCCAGCTACAAGTATTTATCACCTTTGTTGCGTTTTACTTCTGCAACATATTCTTTTATTTGTTGTTCTTTGTCCTTTTTACAAATGAGCAAAACATCTTCTGTATCTACAACAATAAAATCATCGAGGCCCTGCAGTACAAGTAATTTATTGTGTGATGCAGATACCATGCATCTTGTAGCATCTATAATCATTACATTATCTCCTGCCACTGCATTACCCAAATAATCTTTTTCGAGATTTTCATAAGCGCTGTTCCATGTGCCGAGATCGCTCCATCCAAAAGAAGAGGGAATAACATAAACATTATTCGCTTTTTCCATTATGGCATAATCAATGGAGATATTTGTACACAAAGGATAGATACGTGTCAATGCATTTTGTTCTTCCAGGGTGTTAAAATATTGTTGCCCGGCAGCAAACACTTCATACATTTCTGTTTGGTATAGTTCAAATGCTCTAAGGAAGTCTTTTACCTGCCATATAAAAATACCTGCGTTCCATAGAAAATCGCCACTGGAAATAAAAGTGCGAGCAAGTTCTATATTCGGTTTTTCAGTAAATGTTTTTACTTTAAAAATGTTATCAGCCACAGCCATGGATTCATGTTGAATATAACCATATCCGGTATTGGGATACGTCGGATTTATGCCAAGTGTAACCAGGGCTTTCATGTGTGCTGCAAATTCCAAACCTTTTACTGCTACTTTTTCAAATCCATCATTATCTAAAACCAAATGATCACTGGGCGCCACAATAAGCGATGCTTCAGGATTTTTTTGAATTAATTTAAAAGCAACATAAGCAATGCATGGCGCTGTATTTTTGCGACTTGGCTCAGCAAGAATATTGGCTGCATCTATATCGGGTAATTGCTCTTTTACAATATCTACATATTCTTCCACAGTGATAATAAGGATATTTTCAGGAGGAAGAAATGATGCATAACGTTCAAATGTAGATTGTATAAGTGTTTTACCGGTATTAAGAATATCAAGAAATTGTTTTGGATACGATGTACGGCTTTGAGGCCAAAATCTGCTTCCTATTCCACCAGCTAAAATAGCTGCATAATAATTTTTATTCATTCTCAATGCTTTAAAATATTCCTTCTCTTATTAAATCATGCAAATGTATGATACCAAGATAAATACCATTTGAATCAGCAATTATCAATTGGTTTATATCAAATTGTTTAAGCATCTCAAATGCCTGAGCAGCGAGAAGTTCAGGCTGAATTGTTTTAGGATTATGCGTTGTGATATCTGTGGCTTTTATGTTGTTTACATCACTTGTTCTTTCCAGCATTCTTCTTACATCGCCATCAGTTACAATGCCTGTAACTTTTCCGTTATTATCAACTACAGCGGTGGCACCGAGTCTGCCTTTACTTATTTCAATTATCACATCTTTTAATGTTGCCTCCGCAAAAACAGAAGGCTTTTCATTTAGTTTATACACATCATCCACCTTTAAATATAATCTTTTGCCAAGATTACCACCGGGATGATAACGTGCAAAATCCTTACCTGTAAATTCATTTAGTTCCATGAGGCAAACTGCAAGTGCATCTCCCATCACCATTTGCGCTGTTGTGCTGGAAGTAGGTGCGAGATTATGGGGACATGCTTCTTTTTCCACTGTTGTATTTAAAAAAAAGTTAGCCTCTTTTGCCAAGAGCGAATTTTTATTACCACATATTCCAATGAGAGGATTACCAAAACTTTTAATGAGCGGAACCAAAACTTTTATTTCAGGACTCTCACCACTTTTACTGATGATAATTACAGTGTCATCTTTTTGAACCATTCCAATATCTCCGTGTATTGCGTCCGCAGCATGCATAAATAATGCCGGAGTGCCGGTAGAATTAAGGGTAGCAACAATTTTTTGCCCAACTATGGCACTTTTTCCTATGCCGGTAATAACAACTCTTCCCTTCGATTGGTGAATGATTTCTACAGTTTTTTCAAAACTTTCGTCGACAAATTTTTTTAAACCGGCAATTGATTCTGCTTCCAGTTCTAATGTGCGCAATGCAGAATTTTTTATTTGGTTATCCATCGGGCGCAAAGGTAAACTTTAACAACAATGGATTTTTTATTAAAAGATTTGAGAGTTAACTTCGCTAAAGCTGCTAATTCATAATCCTTTTGACTCAACTATGAATAAATTCCGGAATCCAGTTAATTTTTAATTATGTGACCGGTTAAAAATGCAGTATCTTATTAGAATTATTAAAACCCAATTTAGGGAAGGAAACATTAGTAAACAATGGGAACCATTACTAAAAGAACAACAAGAACAATAAAAAAAATTGCTAAACCAACTTCAAGAAAAACATCAGTAAAAAAGACAGATGGCTCTCCGCATAACCACGATATACACGGCGGACTTCAAACACATTTTGGATTTGAACAATTTAAGGGTGGGCAGGAAAAGGCGATTCATAGCCTTTTAAACGGGCATGATACTTTTGTGATTATGCCAACTGGCGGCGGTAAAAGTTTGTGCTACCAGTTACCCGCTATGATAATGGATGGCTGCGCTATAATTGTTAGCCCGCTTATCGCTTTGATGAAGAACCAGGTTGACCTCGTAAGAAGCTACAGCGAAAAGGATGATGTGGCACACTTCTTAAATTCTTCATTAAACAAAGCACAGATTAAAGAAGTAAAAGATGATTTGTTAACAGGCAAAACCAAACTATTGTATGTAGCTCCGGAAACACTTACCAAGCAGGAAAATCTTGATTTTTTTGGCGACCTGAAGATTTCATTTTTTGCTGTGGATGAAGCGCACTGTATATCAGAATGGGGTCATGATTTCAGGCCTGAATACAGAAGGCTACGTGAAATGATGGATATCATTAATCCTGATATTCCTGTCGTTGCCTTGACAGCTACAGCTACTCCAAAAGTGCAGAGTGATATTGTAAGAAATCTGGGATTGCGAAATCCTAATATTTTTATCTCTTCTTTTAACAGGCCTAATCTCTACTATGAAATACAGCCTAAGATCAAGAAAGATCAGACCGTAAAAAGTATTGTACGCTTCATTTCCCAAAACATGGGTAAAAGCGGAATTATTTATACACTTAACCGTAAAACAACAGAAGAGCTTGCAGAATTACTTGTTGCCAATAATATTAAAGCAGTAGCATATCATGCCGGCCTGGATTCTAAATTAAGGTCTGAAAGACAGGATATGTTTTTGAATGAAGATGTACAAGTAATTGTAGCAACCATTGCATTTGGAATGGGTATTGATAAACCAGACATCAGGTTTGTAATTCATTATAACATTCCTAAATCAGTTGAAAATTATTACCAGGAAACAGGCCGTGCAGGTCGTGATGGCCTGGAAGGGAAATGCATATTGTATTATTCCCATAAAGATGTTTCCAAGCTTGAACATTTGATGCGTGACAAGCCACTTACCGAAAGAGAAATCGGTGCACAATTGATCAATGAAACGGTAGCCTTTGCAGAGAGTTCTGTTTGCCGCCGCAAAATATTGCTGCATTATTTTGGTGAGCATTTGGAAAAGGATAATTGTGGTAATTGCGACAATTGCTTGCATCCTAAAGAAAAAATAGAAACCAAAGACGAAGCCGTAAAAATTTTGAAAGTAATAAAAGCTTTGGATGAACGTTTCACGGCTGAATATGTAGTAAACATTATAATGGGTAAACTTACGCCGCAGATAACCATGTTTCGTCACCAGGGATTGGATGTGTTTGGTATTGGCAGGGAAGAAAAAGATGATCATTTCTGGAACAGTCTTATACGACAGATGCTTCTTGAAAATCTTATTAGAAAGGATATCGAAGAATATGGATTACTGAAATTCACAGAAAAAGGTGCTAAGTTTCTGAAGAAGCCAACTTCATTCAAAATTGTTCTTAATAATTTGTTTGAAGATGCAAATGAAGATGATGAGGAAAATGAAGGTGGCGCTTCTGCAGGTGCAGCAGCAGACGAAAGGTTATTTGAAATGCTGAAAGATCTGCGTCATAAAGAAGCAAAGAAAAAAGGATTGCCTCCCTTTGTGGTCTTCCTCGAATCTTCATTGCAGGATATGGCTACCATGTATCCTACCACCTTGCAGGAGCTGGAAAAATGCCAGGGCGTAAGCAAAGGAAAAGCTATAAAATTTGGTAAACCTTTTGTTGAGTTAATTGGAAATTATGTTGAGGAAAATGAAATAGAAAAACCGGATGATTTTGTAATGAGGAGCGTTGCCAACAAAAGCAGCAACAAGATTTACATTATTCAGAATGTTGATAAAAAGATACCGCTTGAAACAATTGCCCACAACAAAGATCTGCGTCTGGATGCATTACTTGAAGAAATGGAAACAATTGTAGCAAGTGGCACAAAACTTAATCTTGGTTATGCAATTGATGATATGCTCGATGAAGATGAACAGGATGAAATTATGGATTACTTCAAAAGCTGTGAAACGTCTTCATTACAGGTAGCCCAGGAAGAACTTGCAAACAGCGGTTACGACTGGGAGCGACTAAAAATTATGCGGATTAAGTTTTTAAGTGAATATGGAAACTAAAAAATAATAAGCTTTAAAAAAATCGTGAAGCCCGTTTGTAAACACAAGCGGGTTTTGTTTTTTATATCGTGATGATTTTTTGAGTTATAAATATTAAACGAATTTTTTCAAGGATTTGCAATTGATGATTCACAATCTCAAGTACAAGAGTGCGACGCAAGCGAAGTTTAATAAGTATATCAAAAGCTGAGTACAAAAAAATTACTTCTCCTGTTTATCAATTACCATGTATCATTTTCACATCTTTTGTTATTTTGCCTGCTCTTACAAATTTTTCTAACTAAAATTTTACTTATCATGTCTATACCAGTTGTTGACCTGTCTGATTTTTTAAATGGGGATGCTGATAAAAAAGCCGCTTTTGTAAAAAAGTTAGGAGAAGCATATGAAGATGTAGGATTTGTATCTGTAAAAAATCACGCCATACCTGATAAACTGATTGCTGAATTGTATGAATACGTGCAAAACTTTTTTGCATTGCCACTTGAAAAAAAGTTGAAGTATGAAGTTCCGGGATTAGCCGGGCAACGCGGCTACACAAGCTTTGGCCGTGAACATGCAAAAGGCAGCGATGCTCCTGATCTGAAAGAATTTTTTCAATACGGCCAAACTGTTGAAGATAATGACCCGATAAAATCAGAATATCCCGATAATGTTACAGTGACAGAGATTCCGCAATTCAACCCAACATTATTTTCTGCTTACAGAAACTTTGAGAAGAGTGGCAGAGCGCTGTTGCAGGCTATTGCGCTTTACCTAGGATTGGATGAAAATTATTTTGAACCACATCTTAAAAATGGCAATTCAATTTTGCGTTGCATACACTATCCGCCTATTACACAAGAACCTAAAAGCGCCATAAGAGCAGAGCAACATGAAGACATTAATTTGATAACATTATTGGTTGGTGCTTCAGCAGATGGTTTGCAAATATTAACAACACAGGGCCAATGGGTGAATGTAACTTCTTTGCCTGAGCAAATTGTAGTGAATGTTGGTGATATGCTTCAGCGGTTAACCAACGATAAATTGCGCAGTACAACGCATCGTGTGGTAAATCCACCCAGAGAATTATGGCATACAAGCAGGTTTTCAATGCCCTTTTTCATGCACCCGAGAAGCGAAATGAGCCTGGCCTGTTTGGAAAGCTGCATAGATGAAAATCACCGCAAAGCTTATCCCGATGCAACTGCAGGTGAATACCTTGATGAGCGGTTAAGGGAAATTGGTTTAAAAAAATGATAGTTTTTAAGAGTGGTTTTTTCGTACCAAATTTTACAGGTTAATCATCTTTTTACGCGCTGCACTTCATTAGGGATACGGCTTTTCTTTATTTATCAAAGTAAAACAGCCTTGCAGAATATCCTTACTTTTGCCGCAAAAAAGGAACAGAATTAATGCGGTTAAGCTTTACGTACGACAAAAAGAAGGTATTACAGGCACTTCGTTATCATTTTATATGGCAGCGCGAAATAAGAATATTTCTTATCCTGATAATAGTGTTTGACATTCTATCAGCCGTTTTATATATCATTGGCAAAATACATCCTGAACCATTTTTGCTGGGTTCTTTTATCTGGCTTCTTTTTATTGCTTCATTCTGGTTTATACTGCCCAACAGTATTTATAGAAAATCTGAAACATTTAAAGACAGTTTTATTGTTGATTTTGGCAAAAACATTATTACACTGCAAAACAAAAGAGGGTATGTAGAATGGGAATGGCGGCAGTTTGTAAAATTTTTTGAAAGCCCCAATTTTTTTCATTTTTATTTTTCTGCCAAATCATTTTTTCTATTGCCAAAAGACAACATGAATGATGATTTCAAGCATAATCTCAGAACACTGATACATGAAAAGATTAATTCAAAATAATGAGAGAAAGATTTACAGATCCTTTTCCATTATATAATGCGGTATGGTAACTTCAAGAAATTCGTTGCCTACTTTATTATATCCGAGTTTTTCATAAAATCCAATCGCAGTTTTTCTTGCATGCATAATTAGTTTTTTGTACCCTCTGTCTCTCGCAATATTTTCAGCAAACTGCATTAACACATGTCCTATTCCTTTGCCCTGTAAGCCGGATATTACAGCCATTTGCCTTAATTGAATAGTATTACTGTCTTTTGGAACAAGCATGCAACAACCCTCTAATTTATCATCATCAAAACAGCCTATGTGAATATTATTTTTCTCTTCGTTTATTTCTTCTTCTGAAAAAGAAAGGCCCAATGGTTTTCGTAGCATACTGTAGCGTAAATCAACCATCTGCTTATATTCTTTACTGCCGTGATCTATAATTTTTACTGCCATATTCGGGGGATAAAGAGGCTTCAATTTAGTATCATTTTTAAAAAAATAAAAGTTTTACTATAATTATTCCTTTTTTATCTTGTGAAGTGGCATTATACCTTCCAAACAAAAAACAAGTAACTCATTGCCAATTGTCCAAAAATTATATTTTTGCACCCACAACAAAACTTTAAAACAATGTCAGACATCGCCACAAGAGTTAAAAAGATCATTGTTGACAAATTAGGAGTAGATGAAGCAGAAGTAACCAACGAAGCTTCTTTCACCAATGATTTAGGAGCTGATTCTCTGGATACAGTAGAGCTAATCATGGAATTCGAAAAAGAATTTAATATTTCCATTCCTGATGAACAGGCAGAAACAATCACCACAGTTGGCCAGGCTGTAACTTACCTTGAAGAGCACGCAAAATAAAAGTCCTCTTTTAAGATACCACAAAATGAATCCGCCAAAAAGAAGCAATTTGCTCTTGCCGGCGGATTTTATTACTTCAATCTAAGGCGATGCTATATGGAGATAAGCAGAGTAGTTGTAACGGGTATTGGAATAATTTCACCTATAGGAAATAATTTAGACGATTTCTGGGATAATCTTATTGCTGGCGTTTCCGGTGCTGATTACATCACTCAATATGATGCATCAAAATTTAAGACCCGTTTTGCCTGTGAAGTAAAAGGATTTGATGCCACCCAATTTCTTGACCGTAAAGAGGCGCGAAAAATAGATCGATTTACACAGTTTGCTCTCGTTGTTAGTGACCAGGCTTTAGCTGATGCCGGCTTACATAGGGAGAATATTAATCCTGACAGAGCTGGTGTTGTTTTTGGAAGTGGTATAGGCGGCGTACGAACTTTCCAGCAGGAAGTTATAGATTTTGCAAGAGGCGATGGTACTCCCCGTTTTAGTCCCTTCTTCATTCCAAAAATGATATTGGATATCGCTGCCGGTCAAATATCAATACGCCATAATCTCAGAGGACCAAACTTCGCTGTAGTGAGTGCATGCGCTACCAGCAGCAATGCAATTATGGAAGCCTTTAATTTATTAAGGCTGGGAAAAGCTGATATAATATTAGCAGGCGGAAGTGAGTCCGCAGTAAATGAAGCGGGTATGGGCGGCTTTGTTTCCATGAAGGCTTTGAGTGAGCGTAATGATGACCCCAAAACTGCAAGTCGTCCTTATGATAAAGACAGGGATGGTTTTGTAATGGGAGAAGCCAGTGGCATTCTTGTATTGGAAAAATTAGAGCATGCAAAAGCTCGAGGCGCTAAAATATATTGCGAATTAGCAGGAGCAGGTGCCACGGCAGATGCTTATCATATTACAGCCCCACATCCCGAAGGCCTTGGCGCACTCCATGTTATGAAAGCGGCTTTGGAAGATGCCGAAATGCAACCAGAAGATATTGATTATATAAATACGCATGGCACTTCTACTCCTTTGGGAGATGGTGCTGAAGTAAAAGCCATTGTTAATGTGTTTGGTGAACAGGCTTACAAACTCAATATTAGTTCCACCAAATCTATGACGGGTCACTGTCTTGGAGCTGCAGGTGTTGTGGAAGCAATAGCTTGTATTAAGAGCGTTGTTCATGATATTATTCCTCCAACAATCAATCATTTTACCGATGACCCGGAAATTGATTCCAATCTTAATTTTACATTTAACAAGGCGCAAAACAGAATTGTGCGTGCCGCACTCAGCAACACTTTTGGCTTTGGTGGGCACAATGCCTGCGTAATTGTAAAAAAATACGTAGTTTAACATTTGTGAATTTAATCAGAAGAATTTTCCAGTCCTCAGTTAAGCCAACATTTGCCAAACAATTACAAAATGTGTTGGGCATATCGCCCGGTAATTTCTCTCTTTATCAAACTGCTTTAAGTCACCGTTCTGTTAAAGAAGGAGCGGATGAAAACAACGAACGCCTCGAATATCTTGGGGATGCAGTGCTTAGTGCTGTTACTGCGGATTATCTTTTTAAACGCTATCCTTATAAAGGTGAAGGATTTCTTACTGAGATGCGCAGTAAAATGGTGAACCGCCAGCAATTAAATGAAGTGGCACTAAAGATGGGTTTGAAGAAAATAACCATGTACAATAAATTTGATAATGCGCTTAAATCGAGCCAGATTTTTGGTAATACTCTGGAAGCGGTAGTAGGCGCAGTCTATCTTGATAAAGGCTATAAAAAAACCCAGAAATGGGTGCTTACAAGAATTGTTATCCCTCACTTGTTTGTAGAAGACCTTGAGCATATTGACATAAACCTGAAAAATAGATTGATTGGCTGGGCAAGCAAGAACGGCAAAAGCTTAGGCTTTGAAACAATACATGAAAAACTTGAAAATGGTCGCAGGGTTTTTACCATAGCGGCTGTACTGGATGGTGAAGTTTTATCAGAAGGACGAGGCTATAATAAAAAAGATGCAAGCCAGATTGCTGCACAATTAGCCATTGAGAGATTAGGGTTATAATTTTTTGGAACAAGCTTTTGTTTTTTATAGCATCGCCTCTTGTGTCACTCTCTTTTACGTTTTGAACTTTATTGAGCAATAGAACTTCGAATTGATGATTCGTATTTTAAAGTACAAGAGTGCGATGCAACGAAAGGCGCCATTAGTAAAGCAGGTGGACTCATAATAAAAAAAATTACTAATCCAAAATTGCATATAAAAAGAAAGCCGCAATCAATGCGGCTTTCCTGCTTTCTGACGTTTGCTCTACTTCATTTTTACGTCCATCGGTTAACCCAAAATATTATTCTTCCTAATGTCCTTGATCAATGACCTTGAATAGTCATCTGCCAATGAGTAAACGCTTGAAGGATTATTACTTTGTGTTTGCACAGAGTAAATAAGCTGTTTACTATGTATGTCATACATGTTTGTTTCAAACACATAATTTACACTGGTTTCATAATGACCGCTACGGAAACCTGGCATATAATAAGGACGGTAAACATAACCCCATGGACGATAAAACCAGCCACCATAAGGGCGGTAATAATCAGGATTTGCTATATACGTTCTCTCTTTATTTTTATCTACCAACCCAATAGTAATCACACCATCAAAATCCTGTGATTTAACTTCCCTCATAGCTTGTTCACCTGTCATCTTCTGGAAAGATTTTGGCCCATATAAATTCAACGCTGAAACTGCATTGATTCCATCCTGCTTTAATTCTTGTACCAACTGGTCTTCCATTTGCTGACGCAAAACACGGTTGTTATCATCAAATAAACTTACCACCAATACTTTATTAAAATGTGCAGGTGTTTGCTGAGGCTCATTCCAACGACTGGTTATTTTGGCGCTGCTGCATCCCGCTAATGTGAGCATCAATAAAGGAATAGCAAACGATATTATCTTTTTCATAGTTCTCTCCTTATCTAAAAATTTAAATTTTTTATTTATCTCTAAGATGGGAAAAGATAAAGAGAGATTAAAACAGCACCAAGACTTAACAATCTTTTGTTTAAAAATTGTTAACGATAACGGAGGAAATTATCAGTTATTAATCATGGTCGTGTATGCTTTGACATAATTCAATCAACACGCCATTAGTATTTTTTGGATGAAGAAAACAAACTAGTTTATTGTCTGCACCGACTTTTGGAACCGTATTCAAAAGTTGAAACCCGGCTTGTGTCAAACGTTTCATCTCGGCTTCAATATCTTCCACTTCAAAAGCGATATGATGCATACCTTCTCCGCGTTTTTCAATGTATTTTGCGATAACACCATCTGCAGACGAGCTTTCAAGTAATTCAATTTTGGTTTCACCCCTTTTAAAAAATGCTGTTTTCACATTTTCAGATTCCACAATTTCTGTTTTATAGCAATTGGTGTTTAAAAGGATTTCGAATAAAGGAATTGATACCGATAATTCTTTTACTGCAATGCCAATATGTTCAATTTTCTGCATCTGGCTTGGTTTTAGATATTAGATAAGTGGAAAATATGAATACTAAAGTAATCCGAATCGAACTAAATTTGTATCAATAAAAAAGAAATTTAAGTTATGTTGAAGTTGCCCGTTTACTTAGATAATAATGCAACTACACCTGTTGACCCGCGGGTGCTGGAAGAAATGATACCTTATTTTGCACAACACTTTGGTAATGCAGCAAGCCGCAGTCATTCATTTGGTTGGGAAGCAGAAGAGGCGGTAGATTATGCACGTGGACAGGTGGCAAAATTGATTGGTGCTGATCCTAAGGAAATTATTTTTACAAGCGGCGCTACAGAAGCGGATAATCTTGCTATCAAAGGTGTTTTTGAAATGTATGGAAGCAAGGGTAATCATATTATTACCTGCACTACAGAACATAAGGCTGTCTTAGACGCATGCAAACACATTGAAAAGTTGGGAGGTGAAGTAAGCTATCTTCCTGTTCAGTCTGATGGTTTAATGGACTTGAAAGAGCTTGAAGCTGCCATTAAACAAAGCACAATTCTTATCGCCATCATGTATGCAAATAATGAGATTGGTGTAATTCAGCCAGTTCAGGAGATAAGCCTTATTGCAAAAAAGCATGGCGTATTATTCTTTACTGATGCAACACAGGCTGTTGGAAAAATACCTGTAGATGTAATTAAAGATGGAATTGATTTGATGGCTTTTTCCGCGCATAAAATGTATGGGCCAAAAGGTGTGGGAGCCTTATATGTGCGCCGCAAAAATCCCCGTGTAAGAGTTACTGCACAAATGGATGGAGGTGGTCATGAAAGAGGAATGCGTAGCGGCACATTAAATGTTCCGGGAATTGTTGGTTTTGGAATGGCTTGTGAAATTTGTCGTTTGAATATGGAGGAAGATACAAAGCGAATCAACGCGTTGCGTGATAAATTAGAGAATGCATTGCTGCAGACAGAAGAGACTTATTTAAATGGGAATAAAGAAAATCGGTTGCCGCATGTAACAAATGTTTCTTTTAGGTATGTGGAGAGCGAAGCAATGATGCTTGGCTGTAATAAAAGCATTGCGGTATCATCAGGCTCTGCATGTACTTCTGCATCAGTTGAGCCAAGTCATGTGTTGAAGGCGTTAGGATTAAGCGATGATTTGGCGCATAGCTCTCTGCGCTTTAGTTTGGGTCGCTTTACCACAGAAGAAGAGATTGATTATACAATAGACCAAATAAAAAATACTATTGGCAGATTAAGAGGAACAAGTCCTTTATGGGAAATGTATAAAGAAGGAATGGATATGAATATTGTGGGACAGTAATTTGAAAATGCGAAAATGTGCAAAATGAAGAATCAATAATAAAATTTTGCTGAAAATCAAGCATGTGCCGGTGTAATGCCTTATACTGTTCATATACAATTGTTGCGGCTGTTATTTAATAAATGAGCCGGGTCAACATTGCGGGTCATGGGAAAAACTTATCCTGATAGTTTTACTGCTGCCTCTTCCGAGAAATAATTCATAATCAAGGTCAACATTTATTTCTTTCCCAAAGTGTCTGCATACCTGTAGTTAAAATTGGCATTATAATTTTGGTTTGTGCCGGTATCCTGTTAGAAGATTTTAATTCTTTTATAAACTGCTTGGAGGGATTATAAGTAATAGGTGTGGTACCATTGATGCTCCCTTCACTTATGGTGAAAAAATCAGCGCCTGCTTTAAAGTTAAATCATATACAGCACTCGGATTACTGATCATTTCAATGGCTTCAATATCGTTAATTCCTGAAATTAAAAGAATAAAAATAATGGTAGAGCCAGAAGCAGATTGAAGAGGGTTAATGGCTGTTTATCGAAAGTTTTGAGTTGTAATATCAATAAAGAGATTCTGGATGTTGTATTTGGTAGTTATAGCAATTATAATACTTCAATACTCTTTTCTCATATCAAATAATTAATTCCTCCTAACTTTAGTAAAATGATTTTTATGCGCTCACATAAATGGAATACACTGCTTTTGCTCCTTTGCATAATTGCATTAAGTTTTACAAAAACATTCCATAAAAAGAATGACTGGCAAAAATTATTTAATGGTAAAGATCTGAGCGGTTGGGATACTTATTTAGGACCGCCATTGGATAATGCTGGAAAAAAATTGAGTGATGTTCCCGTTGGATTAAATAAAGATCCAAAACATGTTTTTACTATAGTGGGGGATAATGGCAAAAAAGTGATTCGCATTTCCGGTGAAAACTGGGGCGGCATTTCTACCAAAAAAGAATATGCAGATTTTCATTTGCAACTAAAGTTTAAATGGGGTTCATTAACATGGGCGCAAAAAAAGGGCAAGAAAAAAGATAGCGGCTTGCTCTACTTTGCTGTTGGTGAGCATGGCGCTGATTATAGTACATGGATGCGCAGCCAGGAATTTCAAATTGAAGAAGGAAATTGCGGTGACTATTGGGGTGTGGCAGGTGGCATGGAAGATATTCCTGCAATAAAAAAATCAGATAGTCAATATGTTTATAATCCTGCAGGACAGTTATACACTTTTAGTGCAACAAGTGAAGTGGGGAGGCATTGCATCAAACAGGGCGATGCAGAAAATCCTTCGGGTGAATGGAACACACTCGATTTGTATTGTCATGGTGATACAAGTGTGCATGTGATAAATGGAAAAGTGATGATGGTTTTATATCATTCTCAGCAAATGGAAAACGGAGAGGCATTGCCTCTTAAAAAAGGGAAACTACAAATTCAATCCGAGGGAGCAGAAGTTTTTTATAGGGATATAATGATTAAATCACTTGAAGCCATTCCTGTTGAGATGTTGAAATGATTACAGCAGTACAAGTGTGCGACGCAATAGAAGTTTAACAGTAGCGATGGAGCTCGGCTCATAAATATTTCTCTTTCATTTCAAATTTTCAAATTAGCACAATTAAACAAACTCACACCCAATATCTCTCCTGTAATACATTCCTTCAAAATGTATTTGCTTTAAAACTTTTTTTGATTTATTTACAGCATCAGTAATATTATTTCCATAAGATGTTACAGCAAGCACCCGTCCACCATTTGTAACAATTATATCATCAACTTTTTTTGTTCCAGCATGAAATACAATTGTATCATTACTTATTTGCCTATTTGCTAATTTGCTGATTGGCAAATTCTTCTTGTACTCCCCGGGATATCCATTACTCGCCGCAACAATAGCAGCACAAGCTCTTTCATCAAATTCAATTTTTGCCGCGCTTATTTTATCTTCATAAAGTGCAATGAATAATTCAACCAAATCATTTTTCAAACATGGCATTACTACCTGCGTTTCAGGGTCACCCATACGACAATTATACTCAATTACAAATGGCTCACCATTCACGTTTATCAACCCAAAAAATATAAAGCCTTTATAAATAATATTTTCTTTTGCCAATCCCTTTATTGTCGGTTGGATAATAAATTGCTCAACTTTCTGAATAAATAAATCATCAACAAAAGGCACGGGGCTTACACAACCCATGCCACCCGTGTTTGGGCCTGTATCGCCTTCGCCAATTCTTTTATAATCTTTTGCATGACCAATAATTTTATAATCCTTTCCATCCGTTAAAACAAATACGCTTGCCTCGATGCCCTGCAAAAATTCTTCTATCACCACCTTGGAACTTGCTTCTCCGAATTGTTTGTGAATAATCATTTCTTCAAATTCATTCAATGCCTCTTCATGCGTATTGCAAATAACAACACCCTTGCCCGCCGCCAAACCATCAGCTTTTAAAACAACAGGCAATGAATGTTCAGCAATAAATTTTTTCCCTTTATTAAAATTTTCAAAACTAAATTCTGCGTAAGAAGCAGTTGGAATATTATGCCGTTGCATAAATTTTTTGGAGAATGCTTTGCTGCCTTCCAGTTGCGCACCATTTGCAGAAGGGCCTATAACAGTAATATTTTTTAAAGCATTATTGTTTTGAAAATAGTCATAAATGCCTTTTACCAGCGGTTCTTCGGGACCGACTACAACCATTTCAATTTTGTTATCCAAACAAAATTTCTTTATCGCTTCAAAATCAGTTGCACTCATATTTACATTAGTGCCGCATTGCATAGTGCCCGCGTTACCCGGCACTATGTATAAGTGTGAACACTTTTTACTTTGTGTTATTTTCCATGCAAGTGCATGCTCACGGCCACCTGAACCAAGCAACAGTATATTCATAATTTTTTTCTATAAAAGATTTATAAAAGTTGGACGAAAGTAAAACAGGAATCAGAATTTGGAGTCAGTATTTGGAATTTCTATGTATTTTGAGATAGTAAAAATCACAACTCTAACGAAAATCAGATTTATGAATATCACGCCATCTGAAGAAACAATTATAGCAGCCGAACAATCTATTACAAAAACAGGTCATCCCAAGGGATTAGGTGTACTCTTTACTACCGAAATGTGGGAGCGTTTTAATTTTTATGGAATGCGTACTGTTCTTGCGCTGTTTCTTGCAGAAGCACTGCTAATGGGCCAAGAAACTGCTTCTATTATATATGGCGGCTATCTTGGTCTCTGTTATCTCACGCCAATGCTTGGAGGCTATATTTCTGATAAATATCTCGGAAACAGAAATTGTATTTTGTTGGGTGGTACTGTTATGGCAATCGGGCAATTGATAATGTTTTTTAGTGCCAGCATATTTGCAACAAACCTTAGTCTTGCAACAACATTAATGTGGATTGCTCTCCTGCTGCTCATTTTTGGGAATGGTTTTTTCAAACCCAATATCTCCTCAATGGTTGGGCAGTTGTATCCTAAAAATCAAAAGAGTAAGTTAGATTCTGCCTTTACTATATTTTATATGGGAATAAATCTTGGAGCAATACTTGGTCAGTTTATTTGCCCATTAGTGGGAGATGTAAGACATGAAACGATTTTACCAAATGGACATACAGAATTTGTAAGAGACCTTAGTGCATTTAAATGGGGATTTCTTGCGGCATGCATGGCAATGATTCTTGGAACGGTCACTTTCTTTATTCTTAAAAACAAGTATGTTGTTACACCTGAAGGAAAAGCTATTGGCGCAAGACCTGACAAGGATGCCATACATGAGGACGAAGCTACACATGCAAAGTTTAGCAGCAAATCAGTTGCTATTCTTTTGAGTGGTCTGGTAATATTTTATTTTCTGTTTCAATATATTTCATGGGATGCTGTAAAAATGCCCTTGAATGCTGTTGGGGGAGAAAGCTCACTTACAGCCTATTTTAAAGCATTGGCTGTATCGCCGATTAAAACTTATATATATCCGTTTATTTATTCAGCTGCATTAAGTCTCGGTATTTTTATTTTAACAGATAAATCACTCACCAAAGTAGAAACACATAGAATATTGGTGCTTTACATTGTTGCGTTCTTTGTAATTTTCTTTTGGTCTGCTTTTGAACAAGCCGGTTCTTCACTCACTTTTATTGCCGACAAACAAACGGATACAAATATTTTGGGCTGGAATATGCCACCGAGCATGGTTCAGATTTTCAATGGAGTGTTTATTGTAATTTTTGCGCTTCCATTCAGTGCCATGTGGCTAAGATTACAAAAAAGAAACCTCGAACCTATTTCTACAGTAAAGCAGGCCATTGGTCTTGCACTTATCGGGTTAGGATATTTCATTATTGCAACACAGGTAAAAGGATTGGGAATGAATGGTAAAATTGGAATTATCTGGTTAGTCATTTTATACCTGTTACATACATTTGGCGAGCTCTGTTTATCTCCTATTGGCTTATCACTTGTAGCGAAACTTGCTCCCAAACGTTTTGCTTCTTTATTGATGGGTGTCTGGTTTATCGGCAATGCCGCCGGTTATGCTTTAGCCGGAACATTAGGTGCCCTGCTTCCGCCCACCGGTGATAAGTTTGAAAAAGCTGCTCAAAATGGAATTAATTTAGACGCGATACTTAACGGAAGTGTAAAACCTACAACTCAGCAATTAAGTTTTCTTGCAGAGAATAAAATTCCTGCAGTCTACCCCACCTTTGCAGGATTCAGTATTCATAATTTATATGAGTTCTTTATGGTGTTTGTGATTTTGTGCGGAACCGCTGCAGTGTTATTATATTCATTAACTCCATTAATAAAGAAGATGATGCATGGGGTAAGATAACTTTTTGTTTACAGTTTTTATTTTTGTACGCATCTTTGTTATGTCATTTACTTATGCATATAGTTAGGCAAAATAATTATTTTCCCATAAGAAAAACCATTATAATTCGTCATCACTAAAAAATTTTTTCAGTTGAACATTTTGTTTGCATGGCGATATTTCAGATCAAAAAAATCTGCAAATGCAATCAATATCATTGCATGGATTAGCGTATTGGCTATTGCGGTTGGCACAGCTGCACTCATCATTGTGCTGAGCGTATTTAACGGGTTTGAAGATTTGGTAAAAGGTTTATACGGCGACTTTTATGCCGATGTAAAAATTACTCCTGCCACCGGTAAATTCATTCAATTTTCTCCAGTTCAAATAAAAAAAATTAGGGCTGTCCCAGGCGTTGGTAAACTGAGTTTTTTTGCAGAAGAAAAAGCTGTACTGGTAAACGGCGATTATCAAACGATTGTATTTTTAAAAGGTGTGGATCAAAATTATCGCTTTGTCAATCATCTTACTGACACCGATCGTCACCATATAGAAAGGGGTGCATATAATCTTGGCAGCACAGATGCGCCTAAATTGGTTGCAGGCGCAGGCATAAGCAACGCAGTAGGCGCTGATCCTGAAGATAAATTATCAAATCCCGTTGTTTACCTGCCCAACAGAAAGGCAACAAGCTTCAACAGTCTTGATGCCATGCATTCTTATAATGTTGCAACAGCAGGCATCTTTTCTGTGCAGCAGGAGTTTGA
>WNFY01002335.1_pt1 | contig 28732 bp, 20 predicted proteins | sample 5400091 | NCBI WGS metagenome assembly WNFY01 (sample SAMN13153364, study PRJNA577476) | soil metagenome | isolation source: 60 cm soil or saprolite under grassland replicate 1 | place: USA:California | collected 2016-06-15 | reverse complement strand
ATCTCTGGAGCAGGTCAGCAGCAGTGAGCACCGAGACGGGCGGACGCAGCTTCATCAGGAACAGCGCGCCGAGTAACATCAGGGCAACGATCGCTGTCACCGTCGCCGGACGAGAAAAGAAATTCGCATTGAACAAGAGCCGGAACGAGGAGACGATGGCATGGAGCACTTGTCGCGTGCCCGTGATTCTTCGCCGCACACCTTTTGAAATCGGCGAAGTGCTCCGAGAATCAATGACCGCATCTGATGCAGTCGCTTCGGCAAGCAGCGGATCCCGATAGACAGAGTGAAGCACCGGCCAGTGATCACTGAAGCTAAGCGTCAGTTTAAGATCGCGGCCGTCGCTAAGATCGACATGAGTGTTTTGCTCGGCCCGGCCGCTGGGAGGCGGCTCGACCCCCATGAGCAAAAGGCGCACGCCCTGCTCGCTGAAGACTTCGACAAAGCTGATCTTCTCGTCGAGATTGATGTTCAGCGAATGCTCGTTACGTTCGTGATCGACGGCGATTGAGCTGAGCAGGAAGCCGTTGGCTGAGAACAACAATTGTTCCGGCCGATGCTCAAACGTCTCTCGCGCTTGCTCGCTGCTGCTCTTTACGAATTCTCTGTTGGCGCCGCCGCCAGTCCTGCTGCCGCCTTCGCCACCCGGACCAGAGCCTCCTTTGAAGCGCGGACCTGAACCAAGCCTGTCGAAAGGATTGCGCTCAGATAGAGGCGGCAGACCGAGCAAGGCATTTACCGCATCCAGACATTTTGGACAACTCACGATATGGCTCAAGGTCTGACAGTCGATCGATTCCTGATCACTCGACGTGTAGAGCGCTCGCAGCTCATCGCGCGACAAACAGTCTCCGCGTCTTGATTTCAGGATGATCGTGGAGAGTTCAGTGAATGCATCTGTGTCGCCCAAAGTTGGCTGCGGCGCATTCGGTGAAGAATCCTGAGCCATGAAAGTAAGCCCACCCGGATCATCCAGGTAGGCTTTGGCTTCCTTGCGCGCAATCCGCAGCCAAGTGTCCACCACCTGCCTGGGCGTGCGCAGCACCTGGGCCAGCTCGCTGGGGTAATAGCCGCGAAAGAAACGAAGCAGCAACACGCTGCCGGCCTTGGAGGTTTCCTTGCGCACGCAGGCGTAGTGGCAGATCAGACGCAGCTCATCATGAATCTGAAGTTTGGTGCGCAGGTCCTCGGCTCTGAGGCCGATTCGCAATGAATCAAAATCCACCAGCGAGCGCGGACCGTGGGCGCTGCGCATGGCGCGGCGAATTTGTGACAAGTGCAAATTTTTAAGAATGGTTAAGAGATAATTATCGAGATGGTTAATCGAGTTGAGATCGGGCCGCACCAGGGTGAAATGGACGAAGGCATCGTGGAGCAGGTCTTCGGCCTCGGCCCGGTCGCGCTCGGTCAGTTGCAGCGCCCAGGACAGGAGCCGGTCGTAGCGCTCTACGTAAATGTCCTCGTGACTGAGAGCTGTTTTCAGGGACTTCAGCATCGATCTGGGTAAGAGACGCTTATTTTGGCCCTGATCTACAACGAGAGAAAGGAAAATTTCAATCGAGGCGAGGGGAAAAGTGGGGCGCGATTGTGTGGGCCACGCTCTCCTTATTATATATAGCGTAGGCGGGAGTCTGAGTGGTTATGAGGCTGGAGTTCTAGTCAGATCAGTTGGCAACTTTCTTACATTGAGTGGCAATCAGCCGATTTGCCGCGTAATTGCCTTGTGACTGCGCGGCTGCGCGAGAACCGAGGCACTGTAGTAGCAGACAACAAAGGAGAACTTGAATCCATTTGGGACGCTTGGAACTGGCCTTATCTGAAATGGGTACCGTGAATTCCGGCAGGATTTGTGCAGGGCCCGCACTCTTTCTACATCGACATGTGAGAACCTGGGTCGCCCCAATCGGATTGGCCGGTCAGTCCGCCGAGGGCGCGGATTTGGATGGTGTACTTCGTGCCGGGTGTGAGGCCGTCAAAGGTTACGTGCTTGCGAATCGCCAGTAATGACGCTTCGGCATCCAGTCACCGCCGTCCGGTTTGGCGCGGCCCTCGTACATACTCGTGTTCTTTACCGGCGTGACGCTTGCTACAAGCTCACCGCTGGTTCCGTTTTTGATCATCAGGCTCTGCGGCTGGTCGAGAGCGTTTTGGGCACGGTTTGTGCTCATCGCCAGAAACCCCGAGCTAAGCAGGACAGCCATGTCGTCGTGGCAGTTGATCTGCACATAGCCCGCCGTTTGCCGGAGCAGGCCGAGCAGCGTCTGCCGCGAATTATTCTTAGCGGCGGTGTCCATCGGTCCTCCTACCTGAGCAGCGGTGATCTTGGCCGTAAAATCGGTCCTGGCCGCTTGCAGATTGACCATCGTTACCGGCGGCGTCGGATATGCCGCGTTGCCCGTGATCCCGTTGATCACACCCAGCGTAAAGTTGTCGAGTTCCATGTCCGGGACCCTTGCAAAACTCAGCGATACTCTTAATAACATTTTGTGGTCCTCCTGTTTTGTATCTGTCAATCCTTAGAACGACTGGCTCCGCCGAATGCTCGTCATTTTGTTGAGCTGCTTCATGGCTTTACAGCGACTCTTCGTCCTTTTACATCCCTGTTTAAGGGTGAAACATGCATGTTCCGTAACCAAACAGCGCTGCTTCGTCGCTTTGCAGAACTCCTTCGTGGTTTTGCAGCGATGCTAAGGCACGAAACATGTAAGTTTGACCGCGAAGCAGCGCTGCTTTGTCCTTTCACACCGCTGTAAGATCACGAAGCTTACATGTTTAGAGACCACCCAGCGCTGCTTCGCCACTCAACAGCGTTGTAAAATCATCAACCTCACATGCATAGTTACGGACCAGCAGACTTTGACCGCCACTATCCTTAACTTTCAGTTATCAACTATTTGCGTGAAGGCCGGATCAGACTTTGGTCGGCGGCGCGGACTCATTTTTCTACGCGACCTAACACTTTGATCTCCTGATCGATGAGACTATATCCTTGAATGAGTTGGTCAAACTGGGCTTGCGACAAATGCATCCCGCCGGTGGTCGGTAATGGGAATGCGTTGAGTACCTGATTTAGCGGTGCTGGAGCGCTCGCACGCAGCGCGGAATCCGGCACGTAGCTGACAGAGGCCGGCTGCGGTGACCTCAAGCGCAAACCTTCATACGAGAAGAAAAAGAAAGTCCTGTGTTTTCCGTTATAGAGACTAGGGATTCTCACGGGCCCGCTAAGGGTGCCTCCGAAATCGTTCTGCCGTATGTCGAGCTGAGGTATGCCAAAATAGTTGTTAAACCAGTCCTGAGCGTCAAAGATGCCATTACGGAAATATTCGAATCCAGAGCCATGTAATTGGTCTGTTCCTGATTTCGTAACAAAGGAGAACTGGCCGCCCGGTACACGACCGTATTCTGCCGAGAAGGTGGAACTTTGCACGCGAAATTCCTGCAGAGCATCAACGGATACCAGAGCTTGCGTTGTTCCTAAGGCGGTCGATCCCGGAAGCGACCCGCTCGCTCCGGCATAAAAAGTCACTCCTTGCCCTGTGGAAGTCCCAACGTTAGCGCTTACTCCATCGACGACGTAGTTGTTAGACTCTGTCCGTTGACCATTCACGCTGAATTCGCCGGTCAAACCAAATCCAACCGCCGTCCTACCGCTGGGGCTTTGGGTCGAAACCCCCGGCGTGAGCAGAATCAGATCCTGAAAACTACGCCCGTTTAGCGGCAGATTGCCGACAAACGTCCGGTCGATAACCGTTCCGACCGCCGGCGATTCGTTAATAAGCGAAGCGTCGCTGGTTACTTGCACTTGCTCATTAATGTTCCCGGCTTTCAACTGAATCTGCAGCGACTTTTGATCGCTGACGTTCAGCACGACATTCTCTACACGAACCGGAGCAAAGCCATCACGTTGGGCGTTCAAAATATAAGTTCCCGGGGGAAGCAACGGAATGGTGAAGCCGCCGCTTTCGCTTGTCGTTGCCTGCCGCTGCAGCGTAGTTCCGTTGTTGACCAGAGTAATGGTTGCGCCCGGAACCACCGCGCCATTTTGATCGGTGACGGTGCCACTCAGCGTGGCGGTAGCGCTCTGACCGAAGGCGGTGAGCAGTGAGCAGTGAGCAGTGAGCAGTACAAGACCAGAAAGCAGTAGGCAGTGAGCAATAGGCAGCAAAGAGCGAAGCGCAAAGGGCGAAGGGCGTCGGTGAATCATGGTGAACCTCCAGGTTTCAGGTTTCTCAGCTCCGATAGGAGCGAGATGTCTATAGAACCGCGTTATCTCGATTGATCCTAAGCTCCGTCAGGAGCGGCATATATCTCGCCCTTCACAGGGCTGATAAAAGCTCATTGCCGCGAGCTATAAACATTTGCGTTCCTACGGAACTCTCGTATCAATCTTCACTACTTGATCGCTGCGATCTTCGTTGCGAGATTCTCAGAGCCACGAAGCGAGCGCCAGAACTGCGGCGTTTTAACCGACTGCGACGAACTCGCTCCGGCAGAGAGCGTGAATGCTGACTGAATTGCATCGTTGTTCCACCTGGCAAATTCGACTAAACGTGTGGCGGACCGCACCAAGCTGGCATCATCGGTAATCTCAATCGCATCGCCGGCGCCAGCAGAAACATTGAAAACAGGTTCAAGCTCGCGCCGCAGCGCCGCCGTTTCATTCTGAAAAGCCCGAGCGTGTTCGCGAATCATCCCAAGCCATTTCGCCCGCGCTTCGGGATCAAGAGTGCGCAGCTCCTCAGCAGAAAACCGATCTGTCAATCGCTTCAGCGCTGAAGCGCGAAATAAGGCCCCGCGCGCATGAACGATGGCGCGGTTGGCAAGCTTGTTAATCTCCGCATCCAACTGCGAACCCGACAGTCCTTTAGTCGAAAAGTACCGCCGCAGATCGGCGTCCGCGGGAATCACATTGCTGGCCGACTCCACATTTTCGACTGACGTTACTCCGCGCCCTCCCTGACGGTCGGGCTTCTGACCCCTGAGCGCTTCGGCAACGCTCTTCACATCAACTCTGACAGCAGGGTTGCTACTAACTGAACTCAGCGCGCGCAGAATCTCGCCCTTGCGCTTCTCTGTATCCACGATCCCCTGAACACTAAGCAGGCCATTGCTGGTGCGCGTGACACTGATCTGTTCGCCCAAATCCGCGCCCGCCTGACTTAGTAAGCGAAGCACTTCGACCTCCAACTCGGCAGTTGCCATGAAGGGGTAAGGGGTAAGGGGTAACGACGAAGGGGTCTCGAGTTTCGAGTCTGGAGTTACAGGTTTCGCAGAAGACAGGAGCTCAGCTTCAGGCTCAAAGACAGCGGGCGCGACGGCAGATGGTGGACGACGGTCGAAACTGGTTTCAAGGAAATGATATTCGCGTGTTTCGGAGCCCTGGGTTATGAGAAGCGTCTCTTCAATCGGATGAAGATCGGATTTGCTAAGCGTTAGAGTGGCTCTTATCAGCGAGACAGGAACCCGGTCGCTACCGCTCCCGGTACTGACAGAACTCGCAGATTCAGCAGAAAGGACGTAGGCATTGCTGCGTTCTTCGACCAACGCTGGCCCGGCATTCGCAACAAGTGAAGTGAACTCTTTCGCTGAAGGCGACAGTTGCCAGACTTGATCGAAACTGACCGAAGTCGCGGGCCGCTTATCTGGCGCGGGCTTCAGTTGGGGACGAGCGCCGTGGTGATAGATGGTCTGGACTCCATCAGACCTACGCCAGTCACCAGCAACCAAGGCGCCGTTTTCGTCATACAGTCGGCGCGCTGTAATTCCCTTCTCAGCGCTCTGCCAGACCTCAATGCGATGACGAGCAAGAAGCTCACCAGGACAATCAACACACGCCGGTGTCTGCGCGCCATTAGAGCTCTGTGCTACGCGGCGCTCTTCCAGACTGATCGTGCGATGAAGCACTTGATCGGTTCGCGCCGCCAGCATTTCTTCCTGCCGTACGGCTTGATCGAGAAGCTGCGTGGCCGTAAGTGGAGTTACAGGCGAACGCCGCAGCGCGAAAAAGGCAACCATCAACAGCACCGCCAATAGAATCGTAACTGTGGCCGGCCTGGCCCAGAACGCGCCGCCAAAAAGCACCGACCGAAGTGACTTGATAGATTGCTGCGCGCCTTGGCTTACTCGGCCAGCGAAACCGACTGGTGTCCCGGGAAATGTCCAAGCCTCTTCTGCAACAGCAAACGTTTCATCATCTTCAGTTATGTTTTGAAGCTCTTCGGCGCTGACGAAAGTAGGGTCGCGATAAGCGACATTAAGTGCCGGCCACGGACCCCGGAAGTTCAAGCTGAGTTCCAACTTGCGCCCGCAGTCAAACTCGGCGCTTGCCGTTTGTTCGATATTCCCATCGGTGGGTTGATCGACATCCAGGAAAAGCAGCCGCACTCCCTGCTCGCTGAATACCTCGATGAATCCAATCGGCTCATCGACATTGACTGCGAGTGCCTGCTTGTTGAATTCGGAGCTGACTTGTTGCGCGCCGAGGACAAAGCCGTTGACCGCAATCCTGAGTTCCTGCGGGCGGTGCTCGATCATTTCTTTGAAGCGACGTTGATATCTTCTCTTTGATTCCACGAGCGAGCCTCCCCCGCCGGCCCCATCGCCACCTGAACTATCAGGCGGCACATCTTTGTCTCTACCGAGCCGGTCATCGGCGTTTCTCTCCGCGAGTAACGGCAAGCCGAGTAGCCGGTTCACCTCGTCCAGACAGTTTGGGCAGCTCACCACGTGAGCAAGCACAGCGCCATCAACGGTGGTCTTGGCACTGTAAATATCCTCAAGCTCGTCAACTGAGAGGCAGTCACCCTTCCGCGAATCAAAGATCGTCTGGTGAAGCTCGTTAAGAAGCTCGACCGTGGTTCGTGCATAGCCCAATTCGCCGGTGGTTGATGGAGGATTCTCGGTAGTGAATCTGAGCGCGTTGGGATCGACGAGGTAATTCTTGGCTTCGCGGCGCGCGAGCGCCAGCCATCTGTCAACCGCGGTGCGATTAGTGCGCAGGACCCTGGCGATCTCGCTCGGATAGTAGCTATGAAAAAATCGTAAGATAAGAACGCTGCCGGCTTTTGACGTGTCTTTGCGCGCGCAGGCGTACTGGCAAATCAGGCGCAACTCATCCTGGACCGTAACATCCTCGCGCGGATCCACTGCCCTGAGGCCCAGCTCGGCTGAGTCGAAGTTGCCGATCGAGAACCGGGAGTCCTCGATCAAAGCTGCCCGGCGTACTTGTGAGAGGTGCATGTTGCGCAGCATGCGGTGAAGGTAAGCGTCCGTATTCTCAATCGCGCCCAGTTCGGCACGCCGCAGCGTGAACTGAATAAAAGCGTCATGCACCAAGTCCTGGGCCAGCGCCTGGTTATGCGCCGTCAGAGACAGGGCCCAGCCCATCAGCAGGTCATATCGCTGTACGAACAGGTCTTCAGGATTGGCTGGCTTCAGAAGCTTTAGCATCCGTTAACTCAATGGCAACGCTTGTTACAAAGACGTTTCTGACTATATGACTAGCGAACCAGGCTAATCAGAAACGGGTCGGGCAAACTTTTTTAGGATTTTATGGCGAGGGCAGGATTGTGGGAAGGCTTTCGGGACCGCCCTGGCGCTTCTTTGATAAGCGGTGACCGCAGCCATTCACGTCAATCGTTTAATTTGCTATCCAGAACTTCGCGCACCTTCCGGGCAAGCGACGCCGGGCTGAATGGCTTCTGCAAAAATGAAACCTGGTGCTCCAGCACCCCATGTCTGACCATCGAATCATTTGTGTAGCCGGACATGTAAAGGACCTTTGCCTGGGGCTGGAGCAGAGTTATCTGCTCCGCCAATTCGGCGCCGCTCATGACGGGCATGACCACATCGGTAATCACCAGATCAAAGCGTCCAGGAAAATCTTCAAAGAGACGCAGACCTTCGGCGCCATTGGCAGCCGTTACTACGGAATAACCGTTGACTTCGAGGATCTGCTGGGCCAGATCCCGTAATTGCTCTTCGTCTTCCACGATCAAGACAGTCTGACGACCAGCGATCATCTCAGGCTGCGCGATCACCGCCGACTCAGACTCTGCACCCTGATCAACTCGGGGGAGGTAAACCTTGAAAATCGTACCGTTTCCCAATTCGCTGTAGACCCAGATGTAGCCGTCGCTTTGCTTCACAATGCCGTAGACGGTCGAGAGGCCCAGGCCGGTTCCCTTGCCGACTTCTTTGGTCGTGAAGAATGGTTCGAAGATGCGTTTTTGCGTAGCCGCATCAATGCCTTCGCCGGTATCGCTTATTGTCAACAACACATAAGGACCAGGAACGGCCGGCACATGGCTGCGGCAATAAAACTGATCCAGCTCCGCGTTGTCGGTTTCGATTGTGATCAGGCCTCCCTTTGGCATGGCGTCGCGCGCATTGACCACTAGATTCATTATCACCTGTTCGATTTGTCCCGGGTCCGCTTTGATCTGTCCCTCGGACTTCAAGATGGTGTTCAGAGAAATATCCTCACCGATCAAGCGCTGGAGCATTTGGTGCATGTCCTCCACCAGAGCATTAAGATCGAGGACTCTAAGCTGGAGCATTTGACGGCGACTGAAGGCCAGCAACTGGCGAGTGAGCGAGGCCGCGCGCGTTCCGGCTTTGTGGATTTGCTCGATGTTTTTGCTGACCGGATGATGAATTCCCAGACGTTTCAACGAAAGCTCGCTGTATCCCGTAATTGCCGTGAGGATATTGTTGAAGTCGTGAGCGACGCCGCCAGCTAACTGGCCAATCGATTCCATCCGCTGCGCCAGACGCAACTTTTCCTCAAGCGCCCGGTGCTCAGTGATATCGCTGGTCACTGCGAGAATGCATTCCTCTCCATGCAGGTCGATGATTTCCGCCGATATTACGTAGGTACGCAAACCTCCATCCTTGCCGGGAACCTTAATCTCCCGATCCCTCACGGAGCGTTGGACTCTGAGAGTCTCAAGAAATTCCCGTTCTTCAATTGCATCAGCCCAAAGATTAAGGTCTGACGCTGTTCGTCCAATTACCTCCTCACGTTGATAACCATTGAGCTGCAGAAAACTATTATTTACGTCGATGATTCGCATGTCGCTCAGCGACGTCAGACTCATCGCGAGAGGTGTGAAGTTGAAAGCTTTTGAGAATCGCTCTTCGGACAACAGTAATTGCTCTTCAACTTTCTTGCGCGCGGTGATGTCCCTGGCTACAGCCTGTAACTCGAGCGGAGTGCCGTGACGCATGAGCAGCTGGACGTTCTGTCCGATCCAGACTTCGGTGCCGTCGCGGGCCACGGTGGGAAACTCAAGGTACGTCGCGGGAATCCTTTCCCTCACCTGCCGCCGGTAAAACTCAGCGGCCGCTTCTCGATGGTCTTCACCGATGAGCTCGAGGTAATGCAGGCCCAACAACTCCTCGCGGGATCGCTGCATGACCTTGGTAGCGATGGGATTAACAAAGGTGAAGCGCCCGGTGAGATCTATGCGATAGATGATGTCGGTAGCCTCGTTGACAAGTTGCTTATAACGTTGCTCGCTTTCAGTCAGCTCCCGCTCCCGCTTTTTTCGCTCAGTTATGTCGCGTGCCACGCCCTGCACACCCACCGGCCTCTCACCTTCGTAAATCAAATGTGTGCTGACTTCCAGCGGCAGGCGTCGTCCATCTTTGGTAATGATCTCGATCTCGTAAAAGCTCGAAGGCAATCCGGCGAGCTTCTCTTCGACCATTCGCTTGACCAGAGTTTGGTATTCAGGAGCAACTACCTGCGCGAAGTTGAGCCTGAGCGCTTCCTGACGGGAATAACCTGTCACCCGCTCTCCTGCCTTATTGATTGAGGTGTAGTTTCCCTGAAGATCGTGAGAGTAGATTATCTCGTTTACGTTTTCGACCAGGGCGAGGTAGCGCTGGGCCAATTCCTTTTCTGAGGCGTGATCTTCCCGGCGCTCGATGGCGTTCTCAGTTGAATGCGCGAGAATCCGAGGCATAAGATTAGCGCAAACCACCAATCAGGAAGAGCGAGTGGATTCCCGCTCACGCTAGATACACCTCTCCCTTGATTGCTTCTAAAGTAATAGACGCTCGCAGACAGGCTTATCTGAAATTCAGGGGATGGACAATGGATTGCAAAACTGTCACGAACTGAACCTGCCCTCGGCGGTCTCGATGGCTACGGAACTCTTGATTCGCCCTGCGTAGAGTTGGTTATCGAGAGCGCGTTGTCGATGGCTCAATCGTCGCTGGCGCGACCGGTTCTGATTCGTTTGTTCAGATCTGATTCTTATCCGCGTTCATCCGCGGCTGAATTCCTATGTCGGCATCGTGCGCACCGATAAGCGCCTCTTGCGTGCCCGCGCCCGTATTCAAAACCTGCAACGCGAGATCAATCAGTTCTACTGGGACTATAAAGTGACGCCCGACCTAATTGAAAATCGCAACCTAGCGTTAGTAGCCGAACTGGTTGTCGAGAGCGCGCTTTTGCGTAAGGAATCACGCGGACTGCATTACACTCTTGACCATCCGAGTCTAATGATGGAAGCGAAGGACACCATGTTGCGAAAGGCTCTGAATGAATGAATCAAGACACAAACGGTGGGGCAAAGCGCATCACAACGGAAGGCCCAGCTCGATAAACTCAGCAATACTAAGACACATTTGAATCAGGTGATCTCTCCCATGCTAGCCTTGAGCTTCGCCTGTTCTAAGCTTACTGACATATGCACCCCGGACGTGGAGAATTGTGACTACCCGTTTTTCGACGATAAAGAGAGCGCGATAGCGCCCGACAGTCAGATGTCTGACAGGAATATCGAGTTCTTCACTTTCCGGTGCAAGAGCGCAACCGAGCGGCATTGATGTGAGTCGATATCTGATGGTGCGGCGAAGTTCCTTGACCCAGGCATTGGCTTTTTCCTCTCCCCAAGCCTGACAACCCCATTTATATGCTGAGTTGATGTCCGTCTCTGCGTCCGGGTGAAGGATAACTTTGTATTTTCTCATCAGTCGTCGGAGATTCTATTCCTGGCGAAGAACTCGGTGAAAAAGTCCTCTGCTGTTCGTCCCTTCTTGCGACCGAGCGATGCCAACCGCTCCCGCAGTGTGTCCACAACTTCTGTGCGCTCCCTGAGTTCAAGCAAGTGTTGGTAGCTTTCGGCATCCTGGACCACGAGCGCGGCCTTGCCGTTGACAGTCAGGACGACTGGCTCTTTGGTTTTCTTCATCTGGCGCATGACCTTGTTGCTGTCACGCTTGAAGGTCGATAGACTCATTATGTCACGCGCAAGTTTCATGGTGGCACCTACAATAGATAAATTTGCAATTAATTTTACTACATTTGAAAGCCTAGAGTAACCAAGTGAAGGTTGTCAATGGCATGAAGAGATGCCCAAGTAAGCGGCATCCCTAACTTATCGACACCGGGGTCGCATCTGTAAGGAAATGGGCTGAGATATTCTTTCGAACGGCCTTCACCAAAATGTTTGTAACGCACAACTGGGACGAGACTCGGCGACGCATGTGAGACTATGTCGGCATTGTGCGCACCGAAAAGCGGCTGTTGCGCGCTGTCGCCCGCATTCAAAATCTGCAGCAAGAAATCAATCGCTTCTATTGGGACTATAAGGTCACTCCCGATCTAATTGAGCTCCGCAACCTGGCCCTGGTAGCCGAACTGATTATCAAGAGTGCCCTCTTGCGTAAAGAATCAAGAGGACTGCACTACACACTTGATTAAACTTGATTATACAAATCTATTACCTGAGGCTAGAGACACTTGTGTTGGGGAAGTTGGCGTGAGATTAACGGTGAGGCATGCGTACCCGACTCTCTCCCTTTTTGGGACTTACACGGAGAGCGTTGGGGGGAGGGCGTAACTACCTCTTCTAAATCCCTCCTTTTCTAATTCCCCTCCGAGACTGATGGTGAAAACCATGCCTTCTCGGCTTTGAGTAAATGTGCAAGCTGATCGTGCCCTCTACACTTGTCGTTCAGATAGAGAACGTCGTCGCGGTAAGCGAGCGAATTCGAGAACGGTACGAACTGTCGAGTTGACGGTATCCATCGACGTTTCCATATCGTCGGCGTAAGCCTTCAGAGCGAGGTTTTTGAAGTCGGCTTCGTTTGGTGCATAAAGCGGCTGTGCGCCGAGCAGGAGGAGCAGGCTGTTAAATTTCTCAAGTCGCTGAGCGCGGCTCATCTGCGATGCCGAATGGCTTTGTTCCGATTCATCAACGCCCAGTGTCGCGGGATCGGCCTTCTGTTTTTGGCGTTGCACGCTGGCCCTTTATCTTGCGGGCGTATGTGTCGCCGTCCTCAAGGACTCAATCGGGCACGCCCGAGGCTTTTAGGGCGTCATTACACGGGCCGTGCGTTTGCTGAGCGGGTCGAAGAGATTGTCGCAAGCGGCGGTTGCGCCAAATGTATTTGGCAGGTTGCCAATGGTGATCAGTAGCTCGCTGCTGGCCACAAATACCGTGCCGATAGCCGTTGACGGGATACTTTGCGCGTTTGGCAGGCTGCCATTGCCATTTAGTACGCTGCTAATTGTCAAAAACTATCCACTTTCCACTATCTGCTATCCACTGTAGTCCAGTGTTTACCGGCGATTTGCTTTGTACTTTTGATTACGGTAAAGGTCTCAACAATTTCGCAAGGGTTCCACGAAGTCCCTCGCCGTCGAGCGGTAACTCACCTTTACGTCCAACGGACAAAATTCTGCCATTTGGATCAAGTAGGATATGAGTGGGATACCCGTGATCTTGAATTCGAACCTTATTCCTCACCCATTGCACCGTGCTTTCAGCTGTTGCCTGTCGCCAAGCTATCTTTTTTTCTGCTACAAATCTTGCCAAATTATCTCTGCTTTCTTCGGCATCAACTCCCAAAATTTCAAAACCTTGTGCGCGGTATTTCTCATAAGCTTCTTTGAAGTACGGAAGGTCATCCCGTGAACCACTACACCAAGTGCCCCAGAAATCTAAAAGCACATATTTGCCTCGAAACTCTGCAATGCTGCCCTTGCGACCATCCAAGTCAATAAAATTGAAATCAGGAAATTCCGCTCCTAGGCGCAGTTCAACTCTCTCGTATTCTGATTCTGGATGTTCTGTGAGAACAATCTTTCCGGAGCGGCTGTCAAACCTGTCGACCGAAAGGTAGTGATTTCCGACGTGAAAAATAGGCGTTGGATCTCCATCAAATATATATGCCGATTCAGTCGAACCGACCTCGCTGTTAATTTTTCCATCGCCATCACAATCTATTCCACGGAAAGCCGTGGGAAGCATGCTGCCATCCCGTGGGTCGATGCTAAATTGCACAAGCACCTTGCGCCCGTAAACTATTACTTCTCCATTTGCGACTTGGTAAAGTGCATACCATAGGACACGAGTATTCGGGTGGGTATTGTCCTGCAATCTCAGCTTGTCATATAGCGAGCTCGAATAGATATTTACCGCATACCGTTTGAGAAAGCTGCCTGGAAGAGGAAATGTGAGTGTGGTCTCACTGTCCATTCCAACCATTTGACCGAAGCGTTCAAAAGGCTCGCGGGTGGCCGATCCGGATACATCGAAAATCGGAGAGAATCTGAAGCGGTCGTTCGGTAAGAATCGACCGTCGCCGTCTAAATCGCCATAAAGGATTTTATTTCCGTCCTTTGTCTCTACCAATAACAAGGGAATTCCCCTGATCTTAACGACATTCTTATCTTTGCTGATGTACCAATCAAGAGTCAGCCGATCATTGTCATGTAAACCATTTTCAAAGACAATATCGCCCTGATTACGAGAAAATGGCAGTCTTTTTAGATCTTCGGCGGTCGCCAATTCAAATGTCAATAACCCAAACCCTATCCATGCTATGCCCATAGGCGTTCGAGCATTTCCAACATATTCAGTTTTCGGTTTCGGCTGAGAGAATCCTGGCGAATTCAGTCCGCCAATACAAATCACACATAAAGCAATAGCCCAGTATTTCATAATCACAAATCTTAAAATCGATGCCTCTATGCTCGCATTGCCTTAGTTAAGTTCGACAATAGACGAATTCCAAACTCAGAACATTAACTTCAACGCAAACTGGAACGATCGCGGCCCGCCGATTTGGTAGAGTTGATTGAGTCCTCCGAGTGATTTGTTTAGCATGCTCCGAGCTCGGCCAAAGTTCGCGGCCGAGAGGTTCGCCTGAACAGATCCGAAGTTTGGATGGTTGAAGAGATTGAATGCTTCCGCGCGAAATTGCATGTTAAGCCGTTCCCGCAGTTTGAACTGTCTTCTCAACGCCACATCGACCTGCCACGCCGGCAGAGCCCGCAGGACGTTCCGTCCAAGACCCCCGTTCGTTCCGGTCAATGGAACTGAGAACGCCGCTCGGTTGATGCGCCTTCCGCCTGGTACCGTGCCGTCGTTGATGTAGAGCGGGATCCCGGTGATCAAGTTAGGCCTGACGCTGATCTGGGCGCCCGTTGCAGGATCAAATCGAGTACTGGCACTCAAGTCGACGGGCGGCGCTGAATTCGCGTGAATGCTGCTATCAATTGACCAGCCATTTACTATCGCTCGAATCGGACGGCTGCGAGCGAGCGACGGAAGATCATATGTCACCGCCGCCGCGAAATTGTGACGTACATCAAAGTCCGCATTCCCTCGTAACGGAACGAATTGGCCCAGACTCGAAGAGTCATCATCTATCGCGTGAGACCACGTATAGGAAAGCAGCGACTGCAACCCTCGCGAGAGTCGACGCTGGAACTGCGCTTGCAGCGAGTGGTAATCGGAGGTTGCGTTATTATTGGTCAGAAAAACTGACCGAAAGCTAGGGTTAATGTTGGTTAGGCGCAGGAACGTTGCTTGGAGTAGACGTCTTCCAACGGCGGCGACATACGATACGGTAAAGGCCTGGTTTTTGCCAACGGACTGCTCGATGGCGGCGCTCCATTGCAACGTGTAGGGCAACTTAAGATTGGGGTCAAAAACATGAAGGGTGCCGTAAGGAGGGACCAGGCTTCCCGCTAGAATTGGTATCGGCGGGGGCGCCACGTCGCTTGGCGATAACGGAAAGGCTGGACCTGATAAAAACGCATACCCGCGGAACGGGTAAAAATTTAATGCCCGCGATGCATAATCAGTGCCGGTATCGTAGTAGACGCCGAATCCACCACGCAGTATAGTTTCGTGACCAGAAGTTTGATTAAGCTCGTATGCAACCCCAACGCGCGGCGCGAAGTTATTGTGGGTTGTCTTCCAGAGTGGTGTGCCTGGTGATGCAAGTCGCATTGTACCAAGGCTACTTATTTGATCGACAGCCGGAGGATTCTTGCCATTCGCCTCGCTGGGAGGAGGGTTGACCTCCCACCGAAAACCAACGTCCACTGTTAACCGGCGAGATATCCTCCACGTATCCTGACCATAAGCAGAAAAGTTACTGTATATTGGCTTAGTAGGGATTTGAGCGGATACGTCTATCTCGTCCGGTAACGCGTCGACAATACTTGGCTGTGAGAACAAATACGCCGTGAGGTTGTACGCGTTGACCGCCCAGGTCGGAGCCAGCCGCCGCCAATCCACGCCCAATTTAAGGCTGTGAGTTCCGATCTGATGCGAGAAGTTATCCACAAGATTGAACAGACGTTGACGGCTATTGTTCCTATCTACGAAACTCACGACTGCAAAGTCGGTAGTAAAACCGGGAAGGGAGAACAGCGCTCCTCCTTGAGCCGTAGGAGAGTCATACTGACTTGGCATGAGCACCGTCCTAGGTACTGGGATAGCTCCGCCAAAGTTGTTTTGTGTGACTGATATCGTACTAAAGTTCTCGCTATAGTTTGCTCTAAATTCGTTGCTTGTACCCGCTGACAACAGCGCCGTTACACCTGCCGTCAGCGTTTTTGCCGTAAGTCTCTGAGAGGTAATATTACTCAGGTTGTAAGGTGCGTTGCGCACATCGGATTCCGAAGGCGCTTGATTATACCTACCAAACAGTGTCAGTTTTTTGTTTAGCGCGTGATCAATTCTAATACTGGTAGCATTCAATGAAGACGGATTCGAATATGAAGAGGTGAACTCGGCAAATCCGTTGCCGAGATCCCTTCCGTTCGGGAGGGCAAAAGCTTTGAGAATGGGCTGTAGACCAGGTGGGGCAGAATTCTGACCCGCAGAGCAACCACCGCTGCCCCGCAAACACAAGGTTGGCACATCAGTCAATGCGAATTTAGGCAAGCGGAGTCGTAAGCCTTCATACGAGAAGAAAAAGTTAGTTCGATTGCGCCCGTTGTAGCCCGGTAGAATCACGGGACCGCTGAAAGTTCCCCCGAAGTCATTTTGTCGTTCCTCGGCTTTCGGCTGCCGGTTGGCGTTGGCAAACCAATCGTTAGCGTCAAATACGTCGTTGCGAACGTAGTCAAATATTGATCCGTGAAATTGGTTTGCGCCAGAGCGAGTTAGAATTGAGATCTGTCCGCCCGGCTGGCGGCCGTACTCAGCCGAATAGGTCGAAGTCTCCACTTTGAATTCCTGCAGCGCATCGACGGAGACTAGGCTTTGGGTTGTGCCGAAGGCGGTCAAGCCCGGTAAGTTACCGCTCGTCTGGGGACCCGGGATCGAGAAAGTGTCAGTCGCAAAATTTGCGCTTACACCGTCAACGATGAATGCGTTTGCGCTTGACCGCTGGCCGTTCACACTGAACTGTCCTGTTGCGTTAGTTACACTTGGTACAAGGACAACGCCGGGCGTCAACGTGATCAACGACTGAACGCTGCGTCCGTTCAGTGGCAAATTGCTAACAAATGTACGATCAACCGTCGTACTGACGCCTGGAGAAGTGTTAATCAAGGTTTCATCCGACCGGACGTCGATCGCGGCTTTTACATCGCCAACCTTTAGCTGCACGGCTAGTGCCTTTTGATCGCCGACGTTGAGCACAATATTGGGCACCTGAACGGCGGTAAACCCGTCGCGCTCGATCAAGATCGTGTACTGGCCGGGCGGCAGGAGCGGGACCGTAAACTGGCCTTCTGAGTTGGTGACGACATTGCGTTTCAAACCCTTGGCCGTGTCGGTGACGGATACGTTCGCGTTTGGGACAATCGCGCCGTTTTGATCCGTCACGGTACCGCTCAGGGTAGCGGTCGTGGTTTGTGCCAAGGCCGGTAGGGCCAGACAAGCGAGAAGTAGAAAGCAGGAGAAGATTGATATTGCCAGACCAGAAATGCGTTTCATGTAAATAGCCTCCGTAAATAGAACGTCTTCTTAAAATTTTCGCTGTGGATCATCGGCTCGGGCGTTAGCACAAGCCGTGATCAATTTTCCCTTGTTCTAAAGTTAAAACTTGCTGGAACCAACCTGCGACCAATTTTGACCTTTTGGCTCCGTCTCCCAAAGCGGGCGGAGAGCTAATTCGGAGGTTCCACTTATCTCGCCCGCTCAATGGCAGCTGCGAGGCTCTCGGCACTTCCCAAACTGCGGTGAAATTGGGCTGTTTTGATAGCCGAGACCGACGCAGCACCGCTCGACAGCGTAAAGGCGGAGCGGATAACGCGGTCATTCGCCGCGGCGAGATCATAAAGCCGCCGGGCACTTGCGATGAGATCGGCGTCGCTGGTGACGGCTTCGCTCTCACCACCGGACATCCCGCCAAAGACCGGATTCAGCTCGCCTCGAAGTGCGGCGGTCTCGCGGCGGACGGCAGCGGCGTAGCCCTTTAGAATGCCGAGCCATTTGGCACGAGCGGCCGGATCGAGGGTCGCTAGTTGCGCGGCGGTGAAGCGATTGGCAAGACGATTGAGGGCCGATGCCTGAAAAACTGCTGCCTGTGAATGACTCATGGCTCGCGATGCAAACTGCCGGATCTGTGCATCTGTGTCGCCGCCCTTGGCTGCGAAATACTGGCGAAGCTCGGAATCGGCCGCCAGAGCACCTGACTCGACCTCGATGCGGTCGACAGTGCCGGGCGTCGTTGCCGCTTTTTGACGGGCGAGGGCACGGGCCGCTTCGTCGATAGTCTGGATCTTGATGCTGATCGCCGGGTTGTGTGCAACCGGCGACAGGGCCGCGAGGATCTCGTGTTAGGCGTCCGTCCGCCGTGCGGGTGACGTTTAGCTGTTCGCTGATGTCGGCACTGACGCTGTGAAGCAAATCAAGCACGTGAACTTCAAGGCCCGTCGTAGCGGCTAAAGGCGAAGAGGAAAGAGAACTAGTTTCGAGTTTCGAGTTTGGAGTTTCGAGTTTTACTGATGAGAGCAGCTCGGGTTCGGGCTCGAAGACAACTGGCGAGACCGCGCTCGCAGCCTTCTGCTCGAAACTGGTTTCTGTGAATTTGTATTCGCGGGTTTGGTCGCCTTGCGTAATGAACAATGTTTGTTCAATCGGATGGAGGTCGGTCTTGCTTAGAATCAGCGTTGCTTTGGTAAGAGATGTGCTGATCCGGTCGCTACCGCTCGCGGTACTGACACGCACGGAGTTATCCACAGATTCCGCAGATTCCGCAGAAATGACATAAGTGTTCTCCCGCTCTTCGACGCGTGCCTGCCCCGCATTAGCGAGCAAGGATGAAAATGCTTTCGCCGATGGGTCTAACTGCCAAACATCAGCGAATGCTAGCGGCGCGGCGGCGCGCTTCTCTGGAGCGAGCTGAAGCTGCGGCTTGGCGCCATGGTGATACAGCGTCTGCACCCCATCGCTTCGGCGCCAATCACCGGCGATGAGCACATTCTTTTCGTCATAAAGCCGGCGCGCGGTGATTCCCTTTTCCGCGCTTTGCCAGATTTCAATTTTGCGTCGCGCAATCAGGTCACCGCAGCCATCACAAACTGAAGTCTGTGCCACTCTGCGCTCTTCAACATTGATCGTGCGATGCAGAACCTGGTCAGTGCGGCTTTCAAGGGCAGTTTCAGCCAGGCTCGCTCGCTGCAATAAGTCGGCAGCGGAAGGGACACCAGGATTCAGTGAAACAAGTCTCCCGATGAGCAGCGCACAAACCAGGGTTAAGGCAACAAGGGCCGTCACCGGTGCGGGACGCAGCCAAGACTGCCGTTCCAACGCTCTCTTCCAGAGTGAGACTGATTGCAGCTTGAGATCTGCCAGCAGCGAGAGTTTCGATTCCGCGCGTTCGTCGATCGCGGAATAAGCGCTATCAAGTTCCTCGGCCTCTGCGATCCCCTCCACCGCGAGAGTTGGATCGCGGTAAAGGACTTCGAGGTTCGGAGACTCAGCGCTGAAATCCAGTGACAGTTCAAGGGATCGGCCGGCGCTCAGGTCTACACGTTGGTGATGCTCCACAGGACCATCCGGCGGCGACTCGACACAGTAGAACAGGAGTCGGACTTCGCGTTCGCTAAACACTTCGACGAAGCCCACCTTGTCTTCACCCTTGATGCTCAGGGTCTGCTCATTAAGTTCCGCGTTGATCCGCTGCGAGCCTAGCAGAAAACCGTTGACGCAAATTCGCAGTTCCTGCGGGCGGTGTTCGAAGGCTTCTTTCAAGCGTTTCCGCGATCGGTCGAGGAACGACTCGCGAACATCGCCGCCGGATGTCCCACCTGAAGCCCCGCCGCCATCCTTGCCGCCCTTGCGTGGCTTGCGCGGATCGCGTCTCCCCATGTCCGCAGGATGCCGGGTGGACAGCAACGGGAGCCCAAGCGTCCGATTGATTTCATCCAAACACTTGGGACAACTCACTACATGACTCAGTGCTTTTGTATTGGGTCCGGAGATGCTTGCGCTGGGCTTGGTCGTGTACCATCCTCGAATTGTCTTAGCAGACAAGCACGCATCCTGCTCTGACGAGTAAACCGCCGCTCTCAGGTTTTGCAAAAACTCGCTGAGAGTCTTTCCGGGCTCAACTTCACCAAGTGGTTCAGATGTAGGATTGCCGCGGATGAAGCTGAGACTGTCTGGCTCGGCGAGATAGAGTCGGGCCTCCCCGCGCGCCCGCTGCAGGGCTTTATCGATCACCGCGCGAGGACTCTTCAAAATTTGAGCAATCTCTTCGGGATAGTAGCCAAGAAAAAATCTCAGCATCACAACACTGCCCGCTTTCGAACTTGCCTTTCGGGCGACAGCGTATTGGCAGATACGGCGCAACTCGTCCTGCACTTGCTCTTGCGCCTTCTGCTCGACGCTATTCAAGCCCCTTTCCAAAGAACTGTGATCGGGAAGCGAGAGAATGTTCTCGAGCGAAGTCCCCGACAGAACCAGCGTCGCCTCTTGAAGCCGGGTGGCTCGGCGCATTTGTGATACGCGCATGTTCCTCAGGACTCTGTAAAGATAACCATCCAGGTTCTGGATTGATTGAAGATCGGGATGCGAGAGCGAGAATTGCACAAAGGCGTCGTGAAGTAAGTCCTCTGCCTGATCCTGGTTATGCTTGGTCAAGATGAGCGCCGATTTATAGAGCCGCTCGTAGCGCTCAATAAACGCGGATTCATGAGTAGCAGGACTTGGTTGCGGCTGTATCATTCTCTCTGCCTGAGGGACGCGATTTTGGACTAATTTTACGCCGTTCCTACTCTAAAGACGCTCAGTTTCGCTTATCTGACATTCCAGGAAGGTCTGCATTGGCCGGGCATACGGGAAGGAGAGAAACTACGTTAGTAAGAGGAATTATTTCTTTGTGTCTTTGGAAAGGAGGCCGTTTACTACCTAAATCTAGCGGGTAGCTCTTTTTCAACGGGTGAACTGCGACCATACATTGGCTACTGGGTCGGAGTCTTTCACGAGGAGGATGTAGCGGCGATTGCTTCCGCCAAAGTAAATCGTCCTTCGTAGAGCGCCTTTCCTACGATCACGCTGTCGATGCCGCACCCACTAGCGGCTTTTAGTCGGCGGAGATCTTCGAGCGAAGAGATTCCGCCTGAGGCGGTGACGGGTACACCAGATTCGCTGGCTATGAAGCAGGTCTGATCAATGTTAGGTCCTGTGAGCATACCGTCACACTGAACGTCAGTATAAACAATGCGTTCGGCTCCGAGTGCCGCAAACTTTCGAGCCAGAACCAGCGCCTGCACCTGCCCGTCGGTCTGCCATCCCCGAGTTACGACCTGTCCGTTCTTAGCATCAATGCCCACCGCGATTTGCCGTGGCGCGAACTGGTGCAACATTTTTGTCAGTGTCTCTGGCGCTTCGACCGCCATCGTGCCAATCACGATTCGTGAAGCACCCAAATCAAGAATCTCCTTGGCATCTCGCCGACTGCGAATGCCGCCACCGAACTGCACCGGGATATCGATGGCGCGGACGATCTCGCCCAATAACCTGCGGTTGGGAGAATTCCTTTCAGAGAACGCGCCATCAAGATCAACTATGTGGAGCATGCGCGCGCCTGCTTTTTCAAACACCTGGGCAACGCGGACCGGATCGTCTCCATAGATCTTGACTGCGTCTTTGCGTCCCTGAGTAAGACGGACGCACTTGCCTTCCTGGAGATCGATGGCGGGGATAATTAGCATCGGGGTCTTTTTATGGATTGCGAATCGTCTCCATCACTTCATTGAAGAGCAGGCCATTGGTGGAGATAGCGTTCCCGCCGTTAATGGTCCTCTCTCCTTGCCAGTCAGTGAACGTGCCACCGGCTTCTTCTACGATTGGCAACAGCGCGGCACAATCCCAAACATTCATCACCGGATCAAGCATGACATCCGCCCGCCCGGTAGCCACCAAGACATGACCATAACAATCTCCCCAGGTGCGTCGCTCGGTGGCTCTACGCTGCAACATGTTTGCAGCTTCGCCGAAGCCGTGCTGGTAACAGCTGCCAAAGTCCGTTGCCAGGAGCAGTGCGTCTTTCAGGCTTGCTGTGATAGAAACGTGGGCCTGCTCGCCGTTCCAAATGCAGCCGACTCCTCGCGCCGCATAGATAATTTCTTCGAGCGCGGGAAGATTGACCACTCCCAAAGCCGCCTGCCCTTCAATCGTGAGTCCAATAAGGACTCCGTATAACGGCACGCCATGAACGAACGAGAACGTGCCATCCAAAGGATCGATAATCCACTGGCGATTGGATCGTCCCGTCTTGTGGCCTTCTTCTTCTCCGAGGATGGCATCATCCGGAAAGGCCTGCTCCAGTCTGTCGCGCAGGTATTTTTCGGCTTCACGATCCGCTGCGGTCACAAATGAATTGTCAGCCTTCCGATCGGTCGCAAACGATCCTTTGAAATAATGTTGGGTGATCGTCCCCGCATCGCGCGCCAACCGGACTGCGAAATCCAGAAGCTGTCGTAGCTCAGTTGTGTCAATCATTCGTCATTATTACTTCGGCGGCCAATCAATTCCTGACTTAGTTGAGTAAGCGTAACTCCACGCGCCGCTAACAAGACAATCAGATGATAGAGGAGGTCCGCAGCTTCACTGATCAACGGACCAGATTGTTCATTCTTTGCCGCAATAATAGTCTCAGCTGCTTCCTCGCCAATTTTCTTTAGGATCTTATCGAGCCCCTGATCAAGGAGATAAGTAGTGTAAGAGCCTTCCGGCCGTTCGCGGTTTCGCGATACCACGACATCGTAGAGTTCTAATAGAGTTGCGCCAAGATCGGACTCGCTCAATTTCCCTTTTGTTTGAGTCTCAGGTTGGCACAAGAGTCGATTATGAAAGCATGAATCTGCGCCGGTGTGACATGCGGGGCCGCTGGGATTAACCAGCGCCATGACGGCATCGCCGTCGCAATCCGCCACGACCTCAAGAACGCGCTGTGTATTTCCGGAGGTTTCGCCTTTGTGCCACAGCTGCCGACGCGAGCGTGACCAAAACCAGGTTTCTTTGGTTTCCAGTGTTCGCTGCAGGCTCTCGGCATTCATGTAAGCCAGCGTCAAGACACGAAGCGTGGCCGCGTCCTGGACGACTGCAGGGATGAGACCATGTTCGTCAAACTTCAAATCCTCTAAGGTCATCTCACCACCACTCCTTTTCCGCGCAGGTAATTCTTGACGTCAGAAATTTTGTAATGCCCGAAATGAAACAGCGAGGCGGCGAGCACCGCGCTGGCTCCTCCTTTGGTGAGCACTTCATGAAAGTGCTCCAGTTGGCCGGCACCGCCGGAAGCGATGACAGGTATGCGCACCGCTGAGCTGATTGTGCGGGTGAGTTCAATATCATAGCCGTTACCCGTGCCATCGCGATCCATGCTGGTTAGCAAAATCTCGCCCGCGCCCAAACGCTCCGCGCGGATAGCCCACTCAACCGCGTCCCAGTCAACCTGACGGCGCCCCCCATGAGTAAATACTTCCCAGCCTTGCCTCACATCGGCGGGGTCCCTTCTGCGTGCGTCGATTGCTACCACCATGCACTGACTGCCAAAGATCTCTGCCCCTTCGGTGATCAATTCCGGACATTCGACCGCAGCAGTGTTGAGCGAGACTTTGTCTGCTCCCATTCGCAAGACGGCGCGAATATCCTCAACCGAATTCAGGCCGCCACCAACTGTGAAAGGGATAAAGACTTCATCGGCCACGCGGCGCACCAGATCGATAATGATCGCCCGCTTGTCAGATGATGCGGTGATATCCAAAAACGTCAGCTCATCGGCGCCCTCGGCATCATAAGTTTTTCCCTGACCTACAGGATCCCCGGCATCGACCAGCGACACAAAACGAATTCCCTTGACCACGCGCCCGCGGTCGACATCGAGACAGGGAATGATGCGCTTCGCTAACATGGAATCTTACTGCCAAAGATTGGACCGCACTCTTCGGGCAAAGTTGCTTAGTAGTTTCAGACCCGACGACTGACTCTTCTCAGGATGAAATTGGACGCCGAACAAGTCGCCGTGCGCAATGACGGACGTGTACGTTACCCCATAGTCGGTTTCGCCAACACTAATCGTCGGGTCGTCGACTTCGCAGTAGTATGAGTGGACAAAGTAGAAGAATGATTCGTCATCGATGCCCGACAGCAAGGGATGAATCTCTTTCTTGCGCACCTGGTTCCAACCGACGCAGGGAACACGCAAATCATTAGCGAAGCGTCGGACGCGGCCTCGCAGGAGAGCCAGTCCTGAGGTTTTTCCGTGTTCATCTGATTCTTCAAAGAGCATCTGCATACCGACACAGACACCCAGAAACGGCGTGCCGGCGATTACTCGTTGACGAACCAGACGATCGAAGCCGCGTGCTGAGAGTTCGTTCATACAAGCCGCAAAGGCTCCCACCCCTGGCAATACTAATCCTTTGGCCTCACGCAGAACCTGCTCATCGCTGGTAACATTCGCTTGAGTGCCGACTGCCGCGAATGCTTTTTCTACTGATCGTAGGTTGCCGACGCCGTAGTCTATGATCGCGATATCGGTCATCTCTTGCTACAAAGTTCCCTTAGTACTCATTACTCCTTTGATTCGCCGGTCAATTTCGACTGCCTGACGGAGCGCTCGCGCGGTCGCTTTGAAGCTAGCTTCCAACATGTGGTGGGTATTACGCCCGCGCAGACAATCAATATGAAGATTGCAACGCAGCTTCTCAGCGAATGAGCGCCAGAAGTGTTCGGCCAACTCGACTGAGAAGTTGCCAATCTTTTGCCGCCGTGTTTCGAGTTCGTAAACCAGATAGTAACGGCCCGAGAGATCGACCACCGCGCGACATAAGGCCTCGTCCATCGGCACGATCGCTAGGCCATAACGGCCGATGCCCTGCTTAGTGCCCAAGGCTTGATGAAATGCCTGTCCCAAACAGATCGCTATGTCTTCGACCGAATGATGATCATCGATGTGCAGATCTCCACGACATTTCATTTGCAGGTCGAAGAGTCCATGCCTGGCAAAGAGTTCGAGCATGTGATCGAGAAACGGAAGACCGGTACTGATGCGCGCTGCTCCTTGCCCATCAACGACCAGTGACACACGGATGTCTGTCTCTTTGGTCTTGCGCCGAATTTCGGCTGAACGATCCCCTCTCGTGAGTTTTCTCTTCATAAGCTAGCTCCAATCAGCAACTGTGTAGCGTTCACTGAAAATCTCACGCAATCCTGTCAGCAACTCATCGTTTTCGTCCGGCTTTCCGACAGTGATTCGGAAGTAGTCTTTAAGCATCGGGTAATTACTGACATCGCGAATCAGAATGTCTCGTCGTAAGAGTTCTTCAAGAACGCAGCGCGGCGCGATCGCGGAACGCACCGCCATGAAGTTTGCTTGCGATCTCACGGGTGTCAAACCGGAAATGTCCTGCAAGCCAAGATAAAGTCGATCGCGCTCATGAATGATCGTTTCAATTCGCGGTTTCAGCGCGGTCTCGTAGAACTCCATCGCCACTTCTGCTGCGGTCCGTGAGAAGAGATTCAAGTTGCCGGGAAGAATCGCCTTGGCAATCTCTCGCGTCAGTTCTGGCGCAGCCAAAAGATAACCAATGCGCAAACCTGCCATCCCCATTGCCTTTGAAAAAGTGTGCAGTACGATCAGATTGGGATATTGCCGTAGTAATGAAACGACAGTTTGTCGCGAGAATTCGAAGTAAGCTTCGTCGACGACAACGATTCCCCGCGTGCTTTCCAGCAACGACACCAAATCGGCTCGATCAATGACGCAGCCGGTTGGATTGTTTGGCGAGCAGATAATTGTGACGTCGGGATTGCTAGACTGAATCTCGCTTTTTTTCGCATTGACGTCATAGGTTAACTGCGGCGTAAGCGGCACGCTGATAGTATCGCCGCCCAACACTGTGGTTATCTGGCGATAGAGCAGAAAGGTCGGCTCGCTGATCAATATCCGTTTTCCTTCGCCGACGGTTACCATCAAAAGGGCCTGGATCATTTCGTTGGACCCATTGCCGGCGATGATTCCATCCGGTTGCCACCCAGCGAATTCTGCCAGCCGCTCATAGAATTGTCGTGGCACAAAATCGGGATAGCGTGACCAAGGCCGGAGCGATATTCGCCTGAGCGTTTCCTGTTTGATCTCCGCGGGCGCGTCCCAGGGGCTCTCATTCTGATTGAGCTTGATGCGGGCTCGATCAGGCCGCAGTGAATAAGCGTCCAACTCTCGCACGCGTCTCTTGACCGTGTTCAATGGATCACTCATGTTCAATTACTCTCCAACCTAATCAGCGCCGACCGTGCATGGGCTTCAAGCCCTTCGGCCCGAGCCAGCGCCGCAATCATCGGCGCCGCGCTCTTCAATGCTGCTGTCGAGAATTTGAGCGTGCTCGTTCGTTTCACAAAATCGTGAACGCCCAGCGCCGATGAGAATCGGGCCGCGCCACTAGTGGGCAAGACATGATTTGGGCCGGCCAGATAATCCCCAACTGCTTCTGGGGTCTGCTCGCCAAAGAAGATAGCTCCCGCATTTCGAATTTTGCGGCCGATCGAATCCTCATCTTGGGCAATGATTTCCAGATGTTCCGGCGCGAGTTCATTAACCAGCGCACACGCTTCCTCCATCTCATTCACAATGATGACCGCCCCGTACTGCGTCAGTGACGCTTGAACTATTTCAGCACGTGGCAAGGAGCGAACTAGCTCAGTCAATTCCTCTGCAACCGCGCAGGCCAGTCGCTCGCTTGTGGTTACCAGAATTGCGGAAGCGTCTGCGCCGTGCTCGGCCTGAGCAAGCAGATCGCTCGCGATAAATGAGGCGTTCGCTGTGTCGTCCGCCAATACCACCACATCGCTGGGTCCGGCAATCGAATCGATGCCTACCACGCCGAAAACCAATTTCTTCGCCGCCGCCACATAGCGATTTCCTGGGCCGACGATCTTATCGACGCGCGCCACCGTTTCTGTGCCGTAGGCAAGCGCGGCTATCGCCTGTGCTCCACCAACGGCATAGACTTCCATCGCGTTAAGTTCTACGAGAGCTGCAGCCACTGAAGGATTCTTCTCAATGGTGCCCGGTGGCGTGGCGACGACGATTCGATCAACGCCGGCGATTTGCGCGGGGACAATGTTCATCACAACTGATGAGGTATAGGCTGCGCTGCCGCCGGGAACGTAAACTCCCACATTTTCGATCGGAGTAATGCGCTGGCCCAGTCGCACTCCATTGGCAGCCTTCACCTCCCAAGATTCCTGACGTTGGAAAGAGTGGAAGAAGTGAACTCGCCTGATCGCTTCGCGCAAGGCCCCGAGCACTTCAGGATCCACGCGCGACGCTGATTCTCTCAAGACACTTTCGCTGACCCGCAGATCCGTAGGCTCAAGCTGGCAGCCATCGAATAAAGCAGCATAAGAGACGAGCGCTGAGTCGCCTTCCCTGCGCACCGATTCAATAATTGCTTCCACTTGGCGCATCAAGCTGCTATCGACCGCCACATTGCGATTACGCAGCCGTTCCCGCAGGGCCGTCATCCGCTCCCCATCGTTGATCGATAACACTTCAATCACGCTTCACAATCCCCTTTTGCCGTCGTCCGCAATCTCTCAATTAGTCTTCCCATTTCCACGGCTTTCAATTGATAGCTGGCCCGGTTTACTACCAACCGGCCGGTGGATTCGTCGATGACCTCGACAACTTCGAGACCGTTATCGCGCAGGGTCACGCCCGTCTGCACCAGGTCCACGATGCAATCAGCCAAGCCCAGAACCGGGGCCAATTCAACCGATCCGGAGAGTTCAATAATCTCAACCGGCTGTCCGCGCGTTCCAAAGTGCTTGGCCGCAATGCGCGGATGCTTCGTCGCCACCTTCGTCATTCCGGAAGCGTTTAGGGGATTGCCTCGCGGAGCCGCAACGACAATTTGGCAACGGCCAATTTGAAAACTAAGCGGCTGCAAGAGATCTGCTTCCGATTCCAACAACACGTCTCGCCCTACGATTCCGCAATCGGCAATACCATGCTCGACATTGCTCATGTCGTTAACTCACCAAAACTCATCAGAAGGCGCTGATCCTGCGCCCGTTTTCGCAGCGCTTCGCGAAATCCATTCGTTACGCCGAAGTCCTCCTCGGCTGAAACGATTTCTGATTCCGCCGTCGCTTGAAGAACTGATTTGCTACCTCGCGCCAGCAGCAGTTCCGCCAGCCGATCAAGGTTCAGCACAAAGCCGATTGCCGGTTCAGCTTTGCCAAAGTTGGCGAGCAGATCGTCGTAGCGGCCCCCGCTCCCAATGTTTGCACCCGCGCCCTCAACATAAATTGTGAAGGTGACGCCGGTGTAATACTCGAGTCGCGATACGTCGCCCAAGTCAATATCAAAGCAATCCGACTGACCAAGCGAATCAATCGCTTCCCACAAACTTTCCAATCGATTAAGCGCTGTTAGTGATCGCGCATTGGTGATGATGCGACGCGCCCGCGCAAACACCTCCTGCTTTCCTGAGAGCTGAACCAGTTGCGCGAACGCGCAGGACTCGTCCGGTCCGGCATACGGCTTTAAGAAAGCTTCCAGGTCCGCCGCGTTCCGCCGATCAATAAGCTCTCGCAACTCATCCCGCGAGGTTGTATCAAGCCTCAGGCCATCAGCAATGCCTTTGAAGATCTCGACATCATTCAGAGTGATAACGTAACTCCGGTCCAGGCCCAGACGCCGAAAGATTTCACAGGCCACGAGCAACACCTCAAGGTCGGAGGCTTGGCAGTTTCTGCCGATAAGCTCACAACCGATCTGGGTGGATTCCCTCCTCCAGTCGGCATGTGATTGTGTCTGCTGACGAAAAATAGGTGCGACGTATGAGAAACGAAGAGGCCGGTGACGATTGGCAAACAAAGTCGCTGCTGCACGCGCGACGCCGGAAGTGACGTCCGGTCGAGCCGCGAGTAACCGTCCATCAAGATCCGTGAATCTGAAGGCATGTTGGGCTTCAAGGCCCATGCCCAGTTCGAAGAGCGCAAAATAATCGATG
>WNFY01000809.1_pt1 | contig 28769 bp, 28 predicted proteins | sample 5400091 | NCBI WGS metagenome assembly WNFY01 (sample SAMN13153364, study PRJNA577476) | soil metagenome | isolation source: 60 cm soil or saprolite under grassland replicate 1 | place: USA:California | collected 2016-06-15 | reverse complement strand
CCGACGTCGTCTGCGATCGCTACATCGACTCGTCGCTGGCGTACCAGGGCATCGCGCGCGGCCTCGGTGTCGACCGGGTGCTCGAGCTCAACGTGAACGCGATCAGCGGGATCCTTCCCGACCGCACGTACCTGCTCGTGGTCGACCCACAGGAGGCGGCTCGGCGCCGCGGCGATCCCGGCGACCGGATCGAGCGCGAGGAGGACGGGTTCCGCGAGCGGGTCGCGGACGCCTACCAGGAGCTGGCGGCGGCCTTCCCGCAACGGATCGTCACCATCGACGGCACGCGCCCCGCCGGCGAGATCGGGCGAGAGGTTCTTGACGAGCTTCGACAGCATTCCTGAGCAGGCCGAGGCGAAGCGGCTGCTCGCGGCGGCCGTGCGCGAGGGCCCGGCGCACGCGTACCTCTTTCACGGTCCCCCCGGGGTGGGGAAGCGGCAGACGGCCCTGGCATTTGCGTCGGAGCTGCTGGAGGGCGACCCGCGGGTCGGCCGGCGCACCCATCCCGATCTCTACGTGCTCGAGCCGCTGGGCGATCAGATCCGGATCGACGCGGTGCGCGAGCTGCGGCGCGACCTGCACCTGCGGCCGTTCGAGGCCTCGCGCCGGGTGTACGTGATCTTCGGCGCGCATCTGCTGAACGACGAGGCGGCGGACGCGCTGCTCAAGGATCTCGAGGAGCCGCCTGCATATGCGGTCATCGTCCTGGTGGCGGACGAGGTGGGTCCGCTGCCGGAGACGATCCGGTCGCGCTGCCAGCCGGTGCCGTTCCATCGGCTCTCCGAGCGGGCGGTGCGGGAGGAGGTTCAGGCACGGGCGCCTGGTCTCTCGGAGGACGAGACGACGTCGATCGCGCGCGTCGCGGGTGGACGGCTCGACCGGGCCGAGCGGCTTCTGGACCCGGCTGCGGCGAAGCGGCGCGAGGAGCTGCTGGAGATCGCGCGGGCGGTGTACTCCGATCCGGCGTTCGATCCTGATGCGGCTGCGGACGCGCTGCTCGCCTCGGCGCGGGCTCGCGCGGCGGAGGCGAAGGAGCGCGAGGAGGCGGCGCAGGAAGGGCTCGAGCTGACAGCGCGCGAAGCGGAGCAGCGCGTGCGGCGGGCCGGCCGCGGGGCCGAGCGAGAGGAGCTGCTGGCGGCGCTGGAGGAGCTCGCGGCGTGGTACCGCGATCTGGTCGCGGCGGCGGCCGGCGCGTCGGGCGCGCTCGTGCACGCCGACCGGGCGGCCCTGCTGCTCGAGGACGCGACGCTCGAGCGGCTGGAGGGCGCCCAGCGCGCCGCCGAGCTCGTCCGCGAGACCTGGCGGAACTTCGAGGAGTTCCAGCTCTCCTCGGGGCTCGCGCTGGAAGCGCTCTTCGTGGAGCTGCGCCGGGCGTTCGCGGGCGCCACCGCCCTCGCGTGACACTTCCGTGGCGGTGTCTGACACCGCGGGCCTTCGCGCCGCGGCGGAACCGTCGCAACCATCCAGGTCGTTCATACTTCCGTCACGAAGGCGTTACGAAGTTGCGCGCGTGTCTGACACCGGGACATGGGAACTTTCGACCGGGCTGGGGGCAATCGAGGGCATGACCGACGCGCAGGCGATCGGCGCCTCGCTGGCCGACCCGGAGGTCTTCGCAGTGCTCTTCGACCGCGCCTTCGACGCGATCTACCGTTACGCGCAGCGGCGCGTCGGCCGCGACCTCGCCGTGAGCGCCGCCGTCAACCGCCTCGGCGCCCGTCCCTAGATCGTCCGGCCGAGCGGACGCTTCGTCTCGATCTCGTCGACCAGCGAATGCGCGGCCCAGTTGACGAGCCAGATGATCACGACGGCGCCTGCATAGGTCCAGAACCCGTCGATCGAGAAGTTCGGCGCGATCCACTCCGCGAGCAGGAGCATCGCGATGTTGATCAGGAAGTAGAAGACGCCGAGCGTGAGGACGATCAGCGGCAGCGTCAGGACCGCGAGCACCGGCTTCAGGATCCCGTTCGCGATCCCGAGAACCGCCGCGCCGATGATGTAGGCCCACGCGCCGTGGATGCTGACGCCGTCGAAGATCCCGTTCGCGACCCAGAGCGCGAGCACGTTGATTGCCAGGGCGACGGCCAAGCGCAGCACGGTCGCCAGTCTAATCCGATGGCAGCGGCGGCCCGTATTACTCGCGAAAGGGGGTCGATGCATGAGCCTTTCCCGCAAGACGATCTTGATCGGCGGCGCCCTCATCGCGATCGCCGTGGCCATAGTGCTCGTTCTCGTCTACTCAGGCGGAGGCGGCGGCTCGGGCGGCTACTAGCCGTGGAATATCGAGGTCTCCAGTAACGCGAGCCGGTCGTCGCGATTCGCGTCCCGGTAGAGTTCGAGCACGACGCGATAGCGCGTGTGCGGCGACGGGATGACCACGAACAGGTCTTTGCCGCCGCTCTCCGTGCACGCCTGCGGGCTCACGGTCATCGCAAGAGCGCGATCCTGATCGGGCACTACCGCACCGAGGGCGCCGTCTCGCTCGATGCTGACGAGCGACCACGTCAGGGGGAGCTCGGCGCCCCGCAGGTCCTTCGCGCGGTAGCTGAAGCGAACCTCCGCCCCGAGCAGGTCGGGCTCCTTCGCAGCTTCCTCGCGCGAGTCGCCGTCGCGGACGAGGTGGTCGCGGAAGCGCACGTGAGGAAAGACAGGGGCGCCTGTAAACGCGGCGCTCGAGCCCCCGAGGCAGGGCTTGAGGCCAGGGCGCACGTAGAAGAGCAAGCTCGTCACGCCCGCGAGGACTGGCACAAGGATCCCCAGCGCCGTTAGGACCCGGATGGTGCGCCCGCCGCCATCGCCGCTTTGCCTGGCCACGTCAGCGGCGAAAAAGGGCGGTGACGATTTTCGGTGCGGTCACGCGCACGGAGCAACGAGGCCGTTTGCCCTGGCAGAAGCCGCTCCAGCGAACAAACCGGCTGCGTCCGACCGCAGTGGCACGGAGAACAACCTCCGCCCCGCGTCGGAACTCCCCCTCGCAGTCGAGCAGCGTCCCGCGCTGGCTGCCGCAATGAATCTTCCCCCCGCCGGAGACGACCCCCTTGCCCGCGACTGAGACGTTGATTCCATAGCTGCGCCTCGGAGGTGGGGGCGGCGGGGGTGGAGCCGGCGGAGGCATCTGCGCCCCGACATCGGTCGGACCGTCGACGACGAGGGCGCACGCGCCTCCCAATCCGACGCAGGCACCCGTCCAGATATAGGTACCTGAACCCCTCAGGGTCACGGGCGTTCCCGACGGGAACGAGGCCTCGCACGTCGTTGGGCAGGAGATTCCCGCCGGCTCGCTGCTCACCGTCGACCCGATCACGTTCGCCCTCAACGTCTGGGGACCGGAAGATGGAACGTCCTTGCGGAACGCAGCCGAGGCTTCGGAATCCCCGAGGACACGGAACGTGCACCCACTGGCCGGTGCGCTACGACAGGCGCCGTCCCAGCGGTCGAACACGCTGTTCGCGGCGAGCACCGGATGCAGGTTGAGAGTCGTTCCGTTGGCGAAGCTGGCGAAGCACGCTCCCGCGCCGTCACCGCACGCGAGCCCATCGGGGTCGCTGACGACCTTGCCGCCGCCACCGACCGTAAGGCTCACGGAGCCGCGGTGCGGGGTGAAGACGGCCGTGACCGACGTCTTGCGGTCGAGCGCGACGATGCATCGCGGCGCGGTGCCGACGCAGTCCTGTCGCCAGTGCTCGAACGAGAAGTACCCTCCGCCAGAGGCCCTCAGGGTCACGAGGGTTCCTGGCCTGTATGACGCCGAGCAACGCGTGCCGCAGTTAATCCGCCCGTCGAGGCTGACGACCGTGCCGCCGCCGAGGGCTTTCACGTAAAGCATGCGCGGCGTGTTCGGATGGGCGGCCGCCCCCGCGACCTCGACGGACACCAGCACGAGGCCGGCGAGCCGCAGGATGCAGGGAAGACGTGCGATTGGTCCTCCTTCGATCCGGCCAGAGTGTCGCGCCCGCCGCGCCTCAAGTCAACGTGCGCGCCTGTTCAAGGCTGCGTCTGAACCGGCTACAGTTGGAACACCGCCGACGTAGCTCAGCTGGTAGAGCACTTCACTCGTAATGAAGGGGTCCCCGGTTCGAGTCCGGGCGTCGGCTTGGTCAACCAGGCGAAATCCGGCATACCGGACGCCCCTTTCCGGGGCCTCGAGCCGCCGCCTGAGCGATAGGCCACCAGGGGAAGCCGGTGCTACCGTGGCCCGCTTGAAGGGAGGCCGGAGCCGTTTGCGGGCCTCGCTGGTCGTGCCCGCGCTCTTGGCCTTGGCCTGCGCCACGGCCTCGTCCGCGCATGCGGGCTCGGGCTTCTTCTTCGGCTTCAGCGACGACGGCCCGAAGTGGGGCGGCGCGGTCGAACCGGGCCGAGCCGTCGGCGCGAGCGCGTTCCGGATCACGCTGAACTGGGCGCCCGGCGAGAGCGACCTCACGCCCCAGGACGTCACCGATGTCGCCAACGCCGTCGCGGCCACGAGCGGCCTCCGTCTCGTGCTGGCCGTCTACGGCAGCGCGGCAAGCACGCCGCAGGACGACGCCTCGCGAACCGAGTTCTGCAGCTATGCCAAGAACGCAGTTGTCCGCTTCCCGTCGATCAACGACGTCGTCATCTGGAACGAGCCGAACCTCAGCGCGTTCTGGCGGCCGCAGTTCAACCCCGACGACTCGAGCGCGGCACCCGCTGCCTACGAGGCGCTGCTCGCCCGCTGCTGGGACGTGCTGCACGCGTACCGGCCCGGAATGAACGTGGTCGGCCCCGCCACCTCCCCGCGCGGAAACGACAATCCGCACGCGGTCAGCAACATCTCCCACTCGCCGGTCAGGTTCATCGAGCGGATGGGACTCGCCTATCGGGCGAGCGGGCGAACGGAGCCGCTCTTCGACACCGTCGGCCAGCACGTGTACCAGAGCACCTTCTTCGAACGGCCGTTCCTGATCCACACGGTCGGCCGGACGATCTCGGAGGGCGACTTGAACAAGCTCCTCGCCACGCTGCAGGAGGCCTTCGCCGGCACTGCGCAACCCGTGCCAGGCCCCGGCTGCACGGTGGTCTGCCCACCGATCTGGTATCTGGAGAGTGGCTTCCAAACCTCGATCCCGCCCGACAAGGCCGGCTTCTACACAGGGACCGAGAACATCGTCCCGATCCCGGACTTCGCCGGCGGGGAGGCCGACTACCCGAATCCCTCGCCGCTCGCGACGAGCCAGGCGCCCGACCAGGCGACGCAGCTTCGGTATGCGGTCAGGCTTGCGTACTGCCAGCCATTCGTCGCCGCGATCTTCAACTTCCTCCTGCGCGACGAGGCAGACCTCCGCGGCTGGCAGTCCGGCGTCCTCTGGGCCGACGGGACGCAGAAGGGCTCGTTCGCACCGCTGACCTCGGTCGTCGGCGCCGCGAACGATCGTGCGATCTCATGCGCTGCCCCGACCGCGCCCACCGGCCTCGCCGCGGCGGTCAACGGAGATCCGCCGAGGGTCACGCTGAGCTGGGGCGCCGGCGCCAGCGAGATCGGTGTCTCCGGCTACGAGCTCCAGCGCGACGGGCTCGTGGTCGGGCGGACGACGGGGTTGACCTACACCGACGGGACCGGCGCACCCGGCGCCACGTACTCGTACGCCGTCCGAGGCTACGACGCAGCCGGCGGCAGCGGCGATTTGTCGGCACCGGTGGTCGTCTCCTTGCCTGCCCCGCCGCCTCCGCCTCCTCCTCCTCCTCCTCCTCCTCCTCCGCCACCGCCGCCTCCTCCACCGCCGCCTCCTCCACCGCCTCCTCCTCCGCCGCCACCGCCGCCGCCTCCTCCGCCACCACCGCCGCCGCCGCCAGCCCCACCGGGGCCGCCGCGGTGCGTGGTTCCGAACATCCGTGGGCAGACGCTCGCGAAGGCGAGCACGAGGATCAGGAAGGCGAACTGCCGGGTCGGCAGGATCACGAGGCTCGTCTCGTCCCGGAAGAAGCGCGGAAGAGTGCTAGCCGAGAAGCCGAAGCCCGGTGCGACGCTCAGAGGTGGCGCGAAGATCCAGCTGATCGTCGGCAAGGGTCCGAGGAAGTAGCTCGAGCGGTCCCGCTCGCGGCTCTTCCTCGCGTTACCTGACAGCTCTCTATGCAGGCTCGAAGAGCTCGACCGGGTTACCGGCGCTGTCGTCGAGCACGATCTGCTTCCCGCCCGGCCCGGTCACGATCTCGCTGCGAAAGCTCAGCCCTGCCTGCCTGAGCCTTTCGACCTCGGACTCCAGAGCTTCGACGGTGACGACGAGACGGTTCCAGCCACCCGGCTCAGGCTGCCGGCCGTCCGGCATCGGACGCGCCCCCGAGCTCTGCGGGCCGCTCAGCCAGAGCGACAGGTCGCCGCGCGAGACGATCGCGAAGGCGGGGCCCATGCTTCGTTCGAGCCCGAAGCCGAGGTTGTCGGTGTAGAACGCGATTGCCCTTTCGACGTCGTCAACGAGGTACCGCACTACAGCCACCAGACCGCCTTCGGCTAGTACCTGAAGCTCACGCTGCCCGCCACGCGCGCGGCGTAGATGACGCAACGGCCGAGGAGCGAGTGGCGGTAGTGGGTGAGCGTCACCGAGAAGCTGCCTGTGCCTCCCGAGGTCGTGCGCGTGGCGACGTCATCGAGCACCCCGGCCACGAGGAACCGCTGATTCGTGCAGTTCGCCCCCGGGTCGAGCGTCGTGATCGTTCCGCCGTGGTAGACGAAGTCGCCGTGGACGTAATCGACGTGGCCGCCGGAGCCCGTGGTCGTCATGGCGAAGGTGCCGCCGTCGATGTAGGTCGGCATGGAGCCGAGCGGATCGTGCTGAACGGTTGCGTTCCAGAGCCCGGTGTCGCCCGCGTTGCCGACGGCCCTTCCGGCGAACGAGCCGACGGTCTGGGTGAACGCGTACTCGTAGCCGGTAACGGCGAAGGTCGTTGACGCGGGTCTGGCCGACGCGGCCGTCGGGGCGGCGAGCGCGGCGAGGGTGACAAGGACAAAGGCGAAGGAGCGGACGAGCGTTCTCATCGGGCGGCCTCCTAAGGTCGGTCAGGAGCGATGTGCGCGCAAGTATCCCACCCCGGATACGAAGGAGGGGCGGGCCACGCGCCGCGGCCCGCCCCTTTTGAGGCTTACCTCAGCGAGACGTCGTCGATGCGGAAGCTGGTCGGGAGGCTGAAGTCGGTCGTCCCCCGGAACTGGACGCGGACCGTCTGGCCGCGCCAGCTCGCGAGGCTGAACGACTTCTGCGAGTAGTTCCCGGCCGTCGACGAGTTGGCGTTGGTGTACGTGCCCAGCGTCGAGAGCAACGTGCCGGACGTGTTTCGTACTTCGACGTACATGTAGTCGTACGGCGTGCAGCACGCCTCCTGCGTCGTGATGTTGAGCCAGAAGGTGAGGTTGGCCGCCGCGGACGACGGGATGCTCACGGTCTGGTACTCGCTGCCGCTCGCGTTGTCGTAGGCGCCGAGGATGCTGTACCCGGTGCCCGTGTGTGGGTAGGCGCCCGTTGACCAGTACGCGTTCCCCGACAGCGTCCACGGTGAGGAGGAGCCCTCGAAGCCGCCGTTGACGATCAGCTCCTGGCCCGGAGGCGGCGGAGGAGGCGGTGGAGGCGGCGGCGGCGGAGGTGGAGGCGGCGGCCCGCCGAAGAGCGAGTACAGCAGCCGGTTCGGAGACCCGCTGCCGGCGTTCGTGACGTGGTTCAGCGTCGCGTTGTTGACCAGCGCCTGCGTCACCGTCGACGGCGAGGCCGACGGGTTCGTCTGGAGGTAGAGCGCGATGGCGCCCGTGACGTGGGGGGTCGCCATCGAGGTCCCGCTGATCGTGTTCGTAGCCGTGTCGCTCGTGTTCCACGCCGAGGTGATGCTGTTGCCCGGCGCGAAGATGTCGAGGCACGTCCCGAAGTTCGAGAACGAGGCGCGAGCGTCCGAGCTCGTCGTCGCACCGACCGTGTTGGCCGTGGCGACGCGTGCGGGCGAGGTCGTGCACGCGTCCGTGTTCGAGTTGCCGGCGGCGATCGCGTAGCTGACGCCTGAGCTGATCGAGTTGCTCACGGCGGAGTCGAGCGACGAGCTCACGCTGCCGCCGAGGCTCATGTTCGCCACGGACGCGCCGACGTGATTCGACGTCACCCAGTCGACGCCCGCGATCACGCCCGAGGTCGAGCCGGAGCCTGAGCAGTCGAGAACTCGCACGGCATGCAGCGTCACCTGCTTGGCCACGCCGTACGTCGTCCCCCCGGTCGTGCCGGCGACGTGGGTGCCGTGGCCGTTGCAGTCGTTGGTGCCGTTCCCGTCACCGACGAAGTCGGCGCCGTTGCCGACCCGGCCCGTGAACTGCTGGTGCGTGGCGCGAATGCCCGTGTCGATGATGTAGGCGTTCACGCCCTGGCCGGTCTGGTTGTAGTTGTAGGTGTTGTTCAACGGCAGATCGCGCTGGTCGATCCGGTCGATTCCCCATGTCGCTGGGGTCTGCGTCCCGACTGCGTGCACGATCTGGTCGGGCTCGACGTACGCGACGCGCTGGTCGCGGGCGATCGCCGCGGCCTGGCCCGGGGCCAGCCGAACGGCGAAGCCCTTCAGCGCGTGCTGGTAGACGAAGCTGATGCTGCCGCCGTTCGCGCGAGCGAGCTGCCGTGCGGCAATTGGCACCGCGTCGCGTTGGACGGCGCCGGCCTTGAAGACGACGATGTACGACCCGGGGATCGCCTCGTCGGCGGCACGTACTTGGCCTGCGGCTGCGGGCACGACTGCAGCCAGGCACACGAGCAGTGCCAGGAGAAGGGGTCTTCTCATCACCTGCCTCCTGCGGAGAGGGACTGGACGACCGCAGGAAGATAAACGACGGTCCGCCGCAGCGTGACCCTGCGCCGGAGTTAGTTTCGATCGGGGTCGACCCGCGCCGCGTGCGCTGCGGCCTCGTCGCCCTGCTTGCGCTCCGCGCTCGCGCGCTCTGCCAGTTCCTGCGCGAGGCTCTCGCGCTCCTTCGCGCGCCGGTGGCGCTGCTCCGCCTCCTGCCGCAGGTCCTGCGCTTTCTCGCGCTGCTGCCCGACGCGCCGCTGCTTCGCGCGCCGGCCGCCGAGCACGAGCGCTGCCAGCACGACGACCGCGGCAACCGCGATCACGATCCAGATCCAAGTAGCCATCTCGTCTCCTTCTTCGTTGTCGGGGCATGCCTGCCCCGACACACAGATCGCTAAGCCCTAGGGCGCGGCTCGACGGGGGTTTGCTCTTGACTCATATCTCAAATATGGTATATAGCAAGTAAGCGATGATGGCAGAGCGCAGGAGGTTGAGATGAGCACGACTTTCGAAGAGCGTCTTTCCCAGCTCGAAGACCAGACGCGCCGTCTGCACGACCGGCTGGAGCGCGTCGAGGCATGGGTGAACGTTCCCGCGCCTCGGGCGGCGCCCCAAGTCGCGGCGCCTGGGCCCACACGTGTTCGGAGCGCTCCACCGGTCGAGCCCACGTCTCGGCCCGAGCCGCTGCCCGAGCACGACCTCGAGGAGCTGCTCGGAGGAAGGCTGCTCGCGCTCGTCGGCGGCCTCGCAGTGCTGGTCGGGCTCGCCTTCCTCGTCGCCCTCGCGGTCGAGCGCGGCTGGCTCGGCGAGGAGGCCCGAACCGTCCTCGCCTTCGTCGGCTCGGCGCTGCTGCTCGGCCTCGGTGCCTGGCTCCACGAGCACCGCGGCCGCACACAGGCCTCGCTCGCCGCGTGCGGGACGGGGCTCGCGGGGCTTTTCCTCTCGTTGACCGCCGCGACGGTCCTCTACGACCTCGTGCCCGTCGGGCCGGCGCTCGCCGGTGCGTTCGTGTTCGGCGCCGCCGGCGCCGCGCTCGCCGTGCGGTGGGACGCGACTCCGATCGGCGGCCTCGGGATCCTCGGTGCGCTCGCGGCGCCGATCCTCACGGGCGCGACGCACGATGCGCAGGCGCTTCTCTTCCTCGCGATCGCCGAGGCCGCCGCCGTGGCCGTCCTCGTCTGGCGCCGTTGGGATTGGCTGCGCGTCGCGGCGGTCGCGCTGGTGCTGATCGAGATCGCCGTCTGGACCTTCGACGCAGAGCCCACTGCGACGCGTGCCTTCGTCGTGCTCGCGCTCTTCGGAGTGCTCAACCTCGCCGCCGCCACCGCCTTCGAGCTCCGCGCCGAAGCGAAGCCGCACGCGGCCTCGCTGATCATCGTCGTCGGGAACGCCGCGGCGCTCGGGCTCCTCGGAGCCTGGGCTGTCGCGAACAGCTACCAGCAAAGCGCGGGTACCGGGATCGGGTGGTGGCTCGCCGGTCTGGGCATCGGGCACGCGGTCGCGGCGCTCCTCCTACTCCGCGCCCAGCCGCACAACCGAACGATTGCGACGTGGCTGTTCGGCGTCGGGCTCGTCGCGGCCAACATCGCGTTCGTCCTCCTCGTGAGCGGGGTCGCGATCCCGATCGGTTGGGCGGCTGCAGCCGCGGTACTCGCGCTCCCGGCGCGAGCGCTTACGGGGAAACCGAAGCTCGTCTACGCGGTCGTCGGCGCGCAGATCGCGCTCGCCGTGGTGCACGTGCTGGCCTACGAGGCGCCCCTCGAAGACGTCGCGGCGAACAGGACGACGTCCATCTGGGCGATCCTCGCGATCGCGGCGAGCATGTTCCTCGTGGCGCGACTGACCCCGGCGAAGGAGATCGAGTGGCGCGCGACCGCGGATGCGACTGCGCTCGCCGCGGTTGCGTACGGAACCGTTGTTCTCTTCCACGGCGTCGCGCTCGCGGGCGCGTGGGCCGTCGAAGCGGTCGTCCTCGTCGAGGTCGGCCGCCGGCTCGGCCACCGCGTCGCCGCTGCAGGCGCGCTCGGCTTCGGGCTTCTCGCAGCGTTGCACGCGCTGTCGTTCGAGGCGCCGCCGGACTCGCTCGTCCACGGCGCCGACCCGTTCTGGCAGGCGGCGATCGCCGTCGGTGCGGTGGCGGCGGCTGCGGCGCTTGCTTGGAAGCGCGGTCTCGGTCTCTTCGAAGGCGATCGGCCCCTGCTCGCGACGGCGGCAGGGACGGCGGCCGTCTACCTCGCTTCGATCGGGGTCGTGAGCCTCTTCCAGCCCGGCTCGGTCGATCTCCAGGCGGGCAACCTCGCGGTGCGCGAGCAGGGCCAGGCGATCGTGAGCGCGTTCTGGAGCCTGCTCGGCCTCGGTCTCCTCTGGGCCGGGCTGCGGCGCGACCGCCGGCCGCTTCGCCTCGCAGGCTTCTCGCTGCTCGCAGTCGCGGTCGGCAAGGTCTTCCTCTACGACATGGCGGCGCTTGACCGCGAGTACCGCGTCCTCTCGTTCGTCGTGTTGGGCGTCCTGCTCCTCGCCGGCGCGTACGCGTACCAGCGCCTCCGCCGCCGCGGCTCGAACAACCTCTTAGGGACTCCATAGGGCGCTCACAGGCTCTTCTCAGGTCCCGCTGCGACCGTGCTCCCCAGGCCCGATTGCGGGCGAAGCGACAGAAAGGAGCACGTCGATGGACAAGCAGCAACGGCGCTGGTGGCCCTCCCGCCTGGCCGTGACGGCCGCGATCGTCGCGGGCGTCACGGTCGGAAGCTACGGGATCGCCAGCGCCGCGAGCGGTTCGGGCTCGAGCTCGAGCACGAGCCCGTCGGCCACCAGCGGGTCTTCCGCGGCCGCGAGCGCCCAGCGGCCCTGGGGCCCGCAGCGCAGCGACGAGACGGCGCTGACCGGCGAAGCCCTGGCCAAGGTGAAGGCACTCGCACTCGCCAAGGTGCCCGGCGGCACGATCATCCGGGTCGAGACCGACGCGGACGGCAACGCCGCCTACGAGGCGCACATGGTCAAGGCGGACGGAACTCCCGCCACCGTCTACGTGAACAAGCAGTTCCAAGTCGTGAGCGTCCAGACCGGCATGCCGGGACCGCCGGTTCAATCGAACGGCGCGAGCGCCTAGGCGACGGGGAGGGCCCGCCTCGCCTGGGCGGGCCCTCAGTCGCTCACTTCAAGGCGCTCGATCGTGACTGGCTCGCGGGGCCTGTCGCCGGCGTCTGTCTCGACCGCCGAGATCGCGTCGACGGCGTCCATCCCCTCGGTGACCCGCCCGAAGACGGTGTGCTTGCCGTCGAGCCACGGGGCCGCCTGGGTCGTGACGACGAAGAACTGGCTGCCGTTCGTGTTCGGGCCTGCGTTTGCCATCGCGAGGGCGCCGCGCTCGACCTTGTGCTGGTTGAACTCGTCCTCGAACGTGTAGCCGGGGCCGCCCGTGCCGGTGCCGGTCGGATCGCCGCCCTGGATCATGAAGTCCGGGATCACGCGGTGGAAGATGACGCCGTCGTAGAAGCCGTCCTTGGCGAGCTTGACGAAGTTCGCGACGGTGTTGGGCGCGTCCTCGTCGAAGAGCTCCACCGCGATCGCGCCGTGGTTCGTGTGCAGCGTGGCGTTGGTCATCGGGTCAGTCCTCTCTCGGCCAGCTCCGCGGCTGCCCGGTCGAAGCGATCGGTTGCGGATTGGGTCTCGAGCCATTGCGCCAGCTCGGCGAGGGCCTCGTCGCGGTCGGCCTCCGCCTCGAAGCCGAGCAGCTCGCGCGCGAGCGTGACGTCGGCGAAGCAGTGGCGGATGTCGCCGGCGCGGTACGTGCCGGGGATCTCGGCGGCGATGTCCTTGCTGAGGACGTCTGCGAGGGCTCTTGCGATCTCGAGGATGGAGGCGCTCCGGCCGCTGGCGACGTTCACGGCCCGGCCGTCGGCGCCGTCCCGCTCGAGTGCCAGCCGGAAGGCGCGGGCGGCATCGGTGACGTGGACGAAGTCGCGCCGCTGGTGACCGTCCTCGTAGACGACGGGCGCGTTGTCGTTCAGGAGGCGGGAGGCGAAGATCGCGAGCACGCCGGTGTACGGGTTCGCGAGCGCCTGGCGCGGGCCGTAGACGTTGAAGAGGCGCAGCGCGACCGTGGGGACCTCGTAGGACACGCCGTAGAGCAGGCAGAGGCATTCCTGGTCGTGCTTGGTCAGGGCGTAGACCGAGGCGAGCGCGGGCTCCTTGCTCTCGGGAGTGGGGATCGGCGTGAGCTCCTCGCCGCGCGCGCCGCGCGGCTCCCACTCGCGCCGCTCGAGCTGCTCGCGCGGTCGCTCCACGGGTGGGACGGGCTCGTACGCGCCCTCGCCGTAGATGCTCATGCTCGACGCGACGAGGAGCTTGCGGACGGGGTGGTCCTGGAGCGCGTCCAGGAGGATGCTCGTCCCGAGCGTGTTCACGCCCGCGTACTCGGCGTGCTCGTACATGCTCTGGCCCACACCGACGCGCGCGGCGAGGTGGACCACCGCGTCGACGCCCTCGAGCGCGCCGCGGACGACCTCGGGGTTGCGGATGTCGCCGGGAATGAGCTCGATCTCGGGGTCGAGGTAGTCGGGCCGCTGCGAGTTGCCGTGCACCTGCTCGACCAACACGTCGAGAGCGCGCACGGCGTAGCCCGCTCGCAGCAGCTCGTCGGCGAAGTGGGAGCCGATGAAGCCCGCACCGCCGGTGATCAGAACGCGCTCAGCCACGCCCGCAGGTTACGCGCGCCGGGACTGTGGAGAGGGCGTGACGCTCGACTACGGGGCGAAACGCGTCAGGAGCAGCGCGAGAGCGAGGTTCGCGGCGAAGCCGAGCGCGGCGAGGGGACGCTTGCGGAGCCACGCAGGCCCTTCGCCGATCGCCCAGAAGATCGGGAACGCGAAGAGGCTCTGGCGGCCGAAGCTGTGCATCAGGCCCGAGCCCAGCAGCTCGGCGACGACGACCGCCGCGAACAGCGCCCACGGGCGGTAACGGGGCCCCATCCGCCAGAGCACGACCAGGAGCGGCAGGACGAGCACGCAACGAGCCGTGTCGGTGAAGCCCTGCAGGCTCTGCGTCGCGGCGAGGAGCACCGGCACGGCGCACGCGTAGGCGACGACCACCGTCGGCAGCAGCCCGAGCCGCCGCCAGGCGAACGCGACGAGGGCGCACCCGATCACGAGCGCAAGCAGCAAGGGCACCGTGTGCGCCTGGAACAGGCTCCAGACGTGGTCGGCCCAGTGGCCGATTCCTCTCGGCCCCTCACGCCCCCAGAGGCGCTGGGCGTGGAAGAAGGCGCCGAACTTCCCGCTCCGCTCCCAGAAGAAGATCTCGACCGCGACGGCTGCGGCGACCGGAGCCGCGGCGGCGATCTTGTACGCGGGTCCTCTCCCTCGCGCGAGCAAGGCCAGCGGAACCGCGATCAGCAGGCCGTTCGGCCGCAGCAACGCAGCCGCGGCGCCGAGTGGAGCCGCGGCCACCGGCCGCTCCCGCATGACGAGGGCCGCCGCCCAGGCCGCCGCGGCGAGCGCGAGCCCGTCCGGGTAGGCGAGCAGCAGCGCGAACGATCCGGGCCAGCAGGCGAGCGCGAGCGCGGCGTGCAGCGGCCGTGCCGCTGGGCTGCCGGCCGCTACTCCGAGGAACGCGAGGCCGCTCGCGGCGACGGTCAGCGCGCCGGCGAGCTGCCAGTCGGGGATCGAGCCGGAGGCGCGCAGCAGCCAGGGCCAGAGCGGGAAGAACGCGTAGAAGCGGTCCGCGACGGGCGGGTAGCCGTAGTGGGCGATCGTGTTGTACCAGCCGAAATCCCAGGAGAAGAACGGGAAGAGCGTCGTTCCCGGGACTCCGGCTTTCGAGCGATCGTAGACCCCACTGGCGATCCCGATTGCGACGGTCGCGACGACCGCGGCGGCCCACGCCATCCAGATCGCGAAGACGTGGACGTAGGCCCGCCTCACCAAGGGCCGCTAAGTATGCGCGCTAAGCGGCGTTGATCTCGTCGACTTCGGTGTCGCCGCCGAGCTGCTTCTGCCACCACTCGGACTCGCGGCGCTGGATCTCCGTCTGCGCCTTCGCGACGTACGCGCCGAGCTCGCGCTCCTGCTTGGCCAGCCGCTCCTCCAGCTGGGCGAGCTCGGCCTCGCGCTGCTCCAACTTGTCCCCACGAATGGTGACGTCCGCCTCGACGCTCGCCTCGCGAAGCTCCATCTCGGCCTCGCGCTCCTCCAGCTCCTTGAGCCGGTCGCGGATCATCTCGTCCATCTCGGACAGGCGCTTATCGCGCCGGTCGGTGCGCTTCTTCTGCGAGTCGGCCATTGATTCGGTGCTCTCGAGCTCCGCCTCGCGGGCGGCCAGCTCCTGCTCGCGCTGCTCGAGGCCCGCGGCCAGCTCCTCGAGGTCGCGCTCGCGGTTGGCATCGCGCTGCGCGTTCGCGAGGTCGGCCTTGAGCCGGCTGAGCTCGGCCTCGCGGTCGGTCAGCTCGAGCTCGCGCTGGTCGAGCTCCGCCGTGCGCGCCACGGCTTCGTGCGCGACGCGGCCCTTGTCGGCGAGCTCGCGCTCGAACCGCTCGGCCTCGGAGCGGAGACGATCCTGCTTGACCATCAACTCGGCCTCGCGCTCGCCCAGCACCTCGTCTTTGGCCGCAACGCGGGCGGTGTCCTTCTTCAGGTCGGTCTCGCGAGCGACCAGCTTCCGCTCCCGTTCGGCGAGCTCCTTCTCCTGGACCCGAAAGTCGGTCTCGCGCTTGTCGAGCGAGCGCTCGCGGCCCTGGAGCCGCACGTCTGTCGCGCGGTGCCGCGTCTCGAGCTCGCTCTCCTTCCGCTCGAGCTTCTTCTCGCGCTGTGAGAGGCCGGAGAGTTGCTTGGCGAGGTCGGACGTTGCCTTCTCGCGCTCGCGATTGGTGTGCTGGATGTCCCGCATCCGCGCCTCGGCCTGCTCGAGCTGCTCCGCCGTGAGCTGCTGCTCTGCCGCGAGCTCGGCCTGGACCTCGGCGACGCGCGCGTGCTCGGTCTCGATCACTTCTTTTTGGTCGCGTACCTTCCGCTCGCGCTCCTCGAGGTCGACTTCGAACTCGGCCAGCTTGGCCTCGCGAGCGTCCAGGTTGGCGGCACGGTTCGCGAGCTCTTTCTCGAAGCTCATGCCGCCGTCGTAGGAGGCGCTCTGCTGGTCGAGGCGGCTGCGTAGAGCGGCCTCGCGGCGCTGCGCGGCCTCGAGCTCCGACTTCAGCTCAGTCAGGTCCGGGCTGATCGCGATCGTCTCAGCGTCACCACCCGCGGGGCGGGCCGTCAGCTCGAAGCGCAGCTCGACGTTCGTCGGGCCCTGCGGCTCCACAGCCTTGTCCTCGTCGCCCCGGCGACGCTCCAGCTGCGCCCGAAGGCCGGTCCCGAATCCCTTCTCGGTCTCTGCGGCTTGATTTTCGGGCTTGTCGGCCATCGTCGCCTCCGGTTAGAAGATCTTCGAGAGGTTGAGGAACGCCGGCCCGAGGATGACCAGGAACATGGCCGGGAAGATGAAGAGCACGGTCGGGAAGAGCATCTTGATCGGCGCCTTCATCGCTTTCTCCTCAGCGGCGGCCTGACGCTTCAGGCGGCTGTCGGTCGCCTGCACGCGCAGGATCCGGCCGAGGGAGATGCCGAGCTGGTCGGCCTGGATGATCGAGCGCACGAAGGAATTGAGCTCGGGAGTGTCGGTCCGGGCGGCGAGCTTCTTGAGCGCGTCGGGGCGGGCCTCGCCGATGCGGATCTCGCTCAGCGTCAACGCGAACTCGTCCGCGAGGGGGCCGTCCATGTGCTCGGTCAGCTTCGAGATCGCGCCGTCGAAGCCCATTCCGGCCTCGACGCTGACCGCCATCAGGTCGAGCGCGTCCGGGAGCTCGGCGCGAATGCTGTCCTTGCGGGACCGGGCCTTCGCCGAGACCACGAAGTCGGGTGAGATGAATCCGATGCCCGCGAAGGCGACCGAGCAGAAGAGCACGCCGCCGGCGCTCGCGAGCGCGCCTCCGAAGAGGATGCCGAGGAAGACGCCCACGATCGCGAGGCCCGACTTAAAGGCCAGGAAGGCGGTCGGCGAGATCGAGCGCCCGAGCCCGGCTGCGAGCAGGCGGGTGCTGACGCCCTCGATGGTGGTCTTGGGATGCAGCTTCAAGGTCCACCTCGCAAGACGCTCGCCCAGCGGGGCAAGGACGCGCTCGCGGAAGGGACGCTGTGCCTGTCCCAGCGCGGACTTGAACGCGCCGTACTGAGCCGCCCTGCGGACGGACGTACGACGCTCGCGGGCCGGCATCGTCACGGCATCGCCGACGAAGTAGGCCGAAGCCGCGAGGCAGATGAGACCGACGAAGATCACGAACAGCATTCACTCACCCCCGGAATGAGACGATCTTTCTCAGGAGCAGAGAGCCGAAGGCCATCATCACCAAGCCGACGATGATCAGCATGTGCCCCGTGGACGTGTTGTAGAGCGGTTCCATGTAGGTCGGGTTGAGCAGTGTGATCGCGAAGGCGATGAAGAACGGCAGCGCGATGAGCACGTAGGCGGAGGCGCGGCCCATGGCGGTCAGCCCGCGGATCTTGCGCGCGAACTGCTGCCGCTGGCGCACCGTGTCCGCGACCATGTCGAAGAGGCCGGCGAGGCTGCCGCCGATCTGGCGCTGGATCGTCACGGCGGTGATCACGAACGAGAAGTTCTTCGAGCCGATCCGCTCGGCCGTGTCCGCAAGCGCCTCGTCCATGGGGCGGCCGAGCCGGGTATCGGTGATGACACGGCTCAGCTCCTTGCTCGCGGGCTCCTGGCCCTCGTCGACGAGCGTCTGGATGCCTTGCTTGAAGCTGTGGCCGGCCTTCAGCGAGGCGGCGAGCGTGACGAGCAAATCGGGGAGCTGGTCCTCGAAGGCGAACATCCGCCGCTTCGCCTTGAACGTGACCCAGAAGTAGGGCAGCAACATGCCGATGCCGAGTGCGATCAGCATCCCGAGCGTCGAGCGGCCGGTCAGGGCGGCGAAGAGCATCAACAGGAAGCCGCAGCCGCCCATCAGGTAGAAGAACTCGACGGTCCGGAGCGGCACGTCGGCGCGCTCGAGGAGCGTCTGCACCTTCTTCCAGAGGCTGCGGTGGCTGAAGGCCTGCTCGGTCATCCGGAAGAGCCCGGCGAAGGCCGCCAGCCGCTCGCCCTTCTCGCGGCGCCGCCTGCTGCGCGGGCCGCCCTCGACGTGCGGGGCGAGCCGGCCCTTGACCCATGAGTTCTTGTTACCTGCGAAAAGCAGGCCGGCGGCGGTCAGCACGAGGAACGCGACGAGCAGGGTGAGCACCAGCCCGCCGAGCGCCGAGTAGAACGGCATGGGCAGGCCGCCGCCGTGCGGCGTCGCCGCCGCGAAGCTTTCGGGGACGGTCACGTTGCTCGAGGCGGCGCCCTCGGGATCGAGCGAGACGCGTAGGTGCACGGTCTCACCCGGGCTCGCACCGGTGACGTACTCGACGCGCCACGTTCGGCGAAGCTCGGAGGAGATCGACGTGTAGACCGACGCGAGCGCGGAGGTCGTGGCCGCGCCGTGATAGGCGCCGCCCGTCTTGCGCGCCATCTCCTCGAGCGGCTGCTTCGTCGTCGCGGAGGCGCCGATCGCGATCGGGTAGACGAGCGCCCCGGCCTTCTCCGCCGAATCGATCGCTGCGGGCAGGGAGCTCAGGCTGGAGACGTCCTGGCCGTCGGTGAGGAGCACGACGACGCGCGCGCCCTGCTCGTGGCCGAGCAACTGGGACGAGAGCGCGAGGGCGTCGTAAAGGGCGGTGCCGGACTTCGAGTCCACGGCCATCGTCCGGAGGGCGTCGTCGGAGTCGATCGTGGACGACGAGAACCCGGTCAGCGCGACCGCGCTCGAGCCGAAGACGACCACGGCGACGCGGTCGGACGGAGCCTTGCTCGCCACGAACTTGCGCGCGGCGGCGACCGCGTCCTGGAGCCGCTTGCCCTTCATCGACTGCGAGCGGTCGATCGCGACCACGACGCTCTTGGCGGCGCTCAGGTTGTACGCGTTCATGTCGACGACCGGCCGGCCGTTCTCGGTCAGCGTGGGCGCGTTGCGGGAGGCGACGGGCGCGACCACGGTTGCGCGCATGGTCGGGTAGCCCGTCGCGTCCACGTTGCGCAGGGTCACGCTTGCGCTCGCGGCCAGCGGCGCAAGGAGCGCCGCGACAATCACCGCGATGAGGACTGCGAAACGCGGTCTCACTCGTAACCGCCGTAGCCGACCGACGCGAAGTTCGGCGCCTGCCTGCTCGTCTCCCCGAAGAAGGCGGGCGGCAGGACGACTCCGTTGGCGGCCATCTTCTCCAGGAAGTGCGGCTTCAGGCCCGTGCCCGTGAGCTCGCTGAGCAGCCGGACCGGCTTGGCGGCGTCGCTGCTGTCCTCGTCCGGAGGCTTGGCGACGTAGACGTCCTGGAGGGTGATCACGTCCGACTCCATGTGCAGCACCTCGGTGACGTGGGTCACCCGGCGGGAGCCGTCGACGAGCCTGGCGATCTGCACCAGCAGGTCGAAGGCGCTCGCGATCTGCTCGCGGATCGCTCGGTGCGGCAGCTCGACGCCGGCCGTGAGGACGAGCGTCTCGAGCCGGGCGAGCGCGTCGCGAGGCGCGTTCGCGTGAATCGTGGTCAGCGAGCCCTCGTGGCCCGTGTTCATTGCCTGGAGCATGTCCAGGGTCTCGGGGCCGCGGACCTCGCCGACGATGATCCGGTCGGGGCGCATGCGCAGGGCGTTGCGGACGAGCTCGCGGATTCGGACTTCGCCCTCGCCCTCGATGTTCGGCGGGCGCGACTCGAGCGTGATCACGTGCTGCTGCTGGAGCTGGAGCTCGGCCGCGTCCTCGATCGTGACGATGCGCTCGTCGTTCGGGACGAAGGCGGACAGCGCGTTCAGGGTCGTCGTCTTACCGGTGCCGGTTCCGCCCGAGATCAGCATGTTCAGCTTCCCACGGACGCACGCCTGGAGAAACTGCGCCGCCTCAGGGCTGAGCGTCCCGAAGTCGATCAGGTCGTCCATCGTGTACGGGTCGCGCGAGAACTTCCGGATCGTCAGCGTCGGCCCACGCAACGACAGCGGCGGGATGATCGCGTTGACGCGGCTTCCGTCGGGGAGGCGCGCGTCGACCATCGGCGAGGCCTCGTCGACGCGGCGGCCGACCTGCGAGACGATCTTGTCGATGATCCGGAGCAGGTGGGCGTTGTCGACGAAGGTCGCGTCGGCGGCCTCGATCTTGCCGAGGCGCTCGACGTAGACGCGGTCGTGGGCATTGACCATGACCTCGGTGATCGAGTCGTCGCGGAGCAGGGGCTCGAGCGGCCCGTAGCCGAGGATGTCGTCGGTGATCTCGCGCGTGACCTGGCGCCGCTCCTCGCGGGTGAGCGGCGTGCGGTCGAGCGCGAGCTGCTCGGTGACGACGCGGAGCACCTTCTCCGCGAGGTCCTCGGGCGAGCCGTCCTGGGACTTGCCGGCCGAGAACAGCTGCGGGCCGAGCTTCGCGATGCAGGCGTGGTGGATGCGGGTCTTCAGCTCCGCGTACGGATCGGGCTTGCGCTCGTCCTGTTCGGGCTGCTGCCCGCCCAGGGCGTCGAGAGCGTCGCCGGTGATGCCCGGCGTCGAGCCGTTCTGGCGGTGGAGGCGATCGTGCAGGCCCACGGCTAGGTCCTCGACAGGGTCGCCAGGAAGCTCTTCTTCTGCTTCGCCGCGGCCTGTGCGGCCACGAGGCCCTTCGCCATCCCGCGCAGAGCCCTGGAGAAGTCGGCCTTCGCATCCGAGAGCACTGCGGGATTCCCGCGGTTGACCGCCAGCGGCACCGAGCGGTCGCTCGGCACCTCGAAGGCGATCTCCCGCTCGAGCGCGGCCTCGACCTCCTTCGGCTTCATTCCGACCTTGGAATTGGCCCGATTGAGCACGAGCTTGATCCGGTCGGGCGGGAAGGAGAGCAGCTCGAGGGTCTGCAGGCTGAGCCTGACGTTCTTCAGCGTCGGCACGTCCAGTCCGCAGATCAGGAGCAGCTCGTCGGTGCGGTCGAGGGTCGCCAGCATCGGGCCGTGGAAGAACGGCGAGGTGTCGACGACGATCACGTCGTACGACTCGCGCGCGACCTCCAGCAGCCGGGCCAGCTTGGCCTCCGTCACGAGCTCCGCGTCCTCGGGGCGCAGCGGCGCCGGGAGGATGTCGAGGCCCGAAGCGTGGCGGGTGGTATAGCCGGCCAGCTTCTCGGAGTCGAGCTCACCTGGAGCCGTGACGAGGTCGTAGATCGTCTTGTCCGGCTCGATCCCGAGCATGATCGCGGCGTCCCCGAACTGGAGGTCCAGGTCGAGCAGGAGCGTCCGCTTGCCCCAGTGCTTGGCGAGCGAGACGCCCAGGTTTGTCGCGGTCACGGTCTTGCCGGTGCCGCCCTTCGGCGAGAACACCGTCACGAGGCGGCCGTGCCGTTGCTGCGGCCCGGTCAGCCGCTTGCCGACGTGGCCGGCCTTGCGGATCGCAAAGACGACGTTGTCGGTCAGCTGCGGTAGGAGCAGGACGTCGGCGACGTCGTGCTCGAGTGCCTCTTCGAGCAGCTCGGGGGAGCCGTTCGAAGCGAGCAGGATGACCGGCGCCCGCGTGTGCTCGCGGATCGCGGCCAGCTCGTTCACGGGCAGGGTCGCCGCCCGGGTCGCGTGGAGCACGACTCCGAGGTGGCCGCCCGTGAGCGTCGGAGCGGCCTCGGCCACCTGGGGCGACCAGCCGACGAGCTCGACTTCCGGGTGCGCGGCGAACGCGTCCCGCATGTCGGGCAACCCGTCACAGTCGCCGGTGACGTAGATCCGCACCAGCTCCTTGCTCGTCTTGAGTCCGTTTTCTGTCGTTGCATTGGTCATCTGGATCACCCGCCGTTGCCGTTGCTGGGGCTCTTCTTCAGGCCGAAGCCGAACAGGCGCTTCTCGGCTGCGGTCAGCCCGTCGGTGAGGACGCTGTACCACGTGTCGACGTGGTCGGTGCTGTCGGCGTCGTGGACGACCGGCCGGAGGGTGAGGTGCCAGCGGTCCGGCTTCGGAGCGTTGTCGTCGCTCGACGCGTCGCCGAGCAGCCACTGGACCTTCGCCGTCTGGTTGTCCGTCAGCGCGAGCATCGCCCAGGACTTCTGGCCGATGCTGCTCGTCAGCTTGCCGTTGACCGCGGGTGCGGCCGGGGCCTGGAGCACCTTGATGTTGCGGATGAAGACGCGGCCTGCGCCTGCGCCCCCGTTGATCACTCCGACGAAGTCGACGTGATCTCCGGCCCGGAGGGTGCCCGCCAGCAACTGGGTCGAGTCGCCCCAGATCTCGAAGCCACGCATGGTGCCCTTGAGCTGCGCCCGGACGCCGAGCTCGGCCTGTGAGCCGAAGCTGCGCGTCGAGACGACCTGGCCCTGAAGCGTCTTCTGCGTTGCGACCAGCCCGGAAAGCTGCTCGGGCTTGGTGATCGCGCCCGCGACGCGCTCTCGCGCCTTTCGCGGAATGGTCTCGGAGACGAGGAGGCTTCTTGCCTCGTCACCGGTGGTGCCGGGGTTGATGTCCTGCTTGGCTACGAGCACCGTCACGTGGTCCTCGCCTCGCTGGACGTGCCGCTTGTAGCTCGTCACGTAGAAGCTCGTGAGGAGCGCGGCCACGGCCGCCAGCGCGACCGCGATCAGGATGTTTCTCGCTCGATATGCCATGGCTCCTTTTCTTTCTCGGTCTCGTGGTTCTTAGGTGTCAGTTGACAAGCTCGACCTTGTGGACACCGAAGTCGGGGCCCGGGTTGCCGCCCCCGGCCTGGACACCGTCGGCGACGTAGCGCGTGAAGTAGCCGGTCAGCGTTCCGCTGCTTCCGCCCGTGTTGTAGGACGTGATGACGAAGCCGACCCAGCCGATGACGTCGTACTCCGCATTCGAGCCGGGGCCCGTCAGCAGCCGGTAAACGGGGAACAACACTTCCTTGCCGAGGACCGCATCGAGGGCGCTCGTGAACTGGGAGTTGTTGAAGTTGGCCGACGGCGCCGAGTAGTACTTGCCGAGCGGCAGGTACTGATCGTCGCCGTATCGCAGCCAGTCGGCGAGGGTGCCGGCGCCCACGTTCCCATCGGGGTCGCCGTAGTTCAGGTTCATCAGCCCGAACGCACCCGCACCGCTCCCGCCTCCGCGCTGATGCAAGTCCTCGAGGTCGAGCGTCGTGGTCGTGCCGAAGGTCGGATTGCAGGTCGGATGCGAAGAGGGTCCCGTGCAGTTCAGCAGCGGGTGCTTGTAATGGACTGTGATCGGTGCCACGTAACGTGCCTGCGCGATCACCTCGGACTTCGCGGTCGCGCTGCCGCCGACGGTCACCGTGCCGACGCCGAAAATCGAGGAAAAGAAGCCCGGAGCCTTCCGCGACACGTGCACGGTGATGCTGTCGTTCGCCGACTGCGAGGTGGAAAACGTGATCGTGCCGCTGCCGAGGCCGCCGTTCTTCGAGGCGTACTGCTGCGCGAGCGTCTTGGCGTTGGCGGTATCGGGAAGCGTCTGGGCGCCGGCGAGCGCCGCGGCATCAGCGGTCGACTGGGCCGATCGCTTCGCGCGGTACCACGAGCCGACGTCGAGTACGAGTGCAGCCATCCCGAGCAGGACGACGAGAAAGACGACGGTGATGACGGTCGCTTGACCTCTTTGGTTCTGAATTCTCATTCCACTCGCTCCGTAGTTGTGCTCGAGAGGGTGCCCGACTTGACGACCATCCCGAGCAGGCTGATTTGGTACGGGTAGCTCGCCGTGACTTTCACGTCGGATCCGGGGTCCCAGTTACTGAGGGGAGTGCAGCTCGCGTTGAACCCGGGCTTCTTGCTCAATGCGCCCGCGGAGTCTTGGACGGCCTTCACGCACGATCCCACCGGATTCGGGAGCCGTCGCGCAACGGCTCCTTTACGAGCGCCGGCGCGAGTCGCGTCCGTCAATGTGACGTAGTTGTTGAAGACGATTCCGAACTGGATCACCGCAAACAGCAACAGGGCAAGGATCGGCAACGCCAGCGCGAATTCGGTGATCGACTGGCCTTGCTCCGATCCAATCTCGATTTTGCGGCGAGTTCTGAGTTTCACGGGAGTCTTTCCTTGCTGCGGTTCTGAGGGAATGGGCCCCTTCCGAAGAAGGGGCCCCTTACTGAAAAGAGCGGGCTGCCGCTTTACGGCAGGATGTTGGCGACGCTCTCGATGGCGCTCCGGACGTTGTCCGAAAGGAGCGTGATGGCACCGATCACGGCAAGCGTGATCACGGCGAGTACGACACCGTACTCAGCCATCGTCTGCCCCTCCTCGCGCCGGCGCAGAGAATCCGCGCTCATCTGGATGAAGGTGAAGAGCTTCAGCATGTGGTTCACCTCCCTTCGCATTTCGACGCGCACGCCAACGCGTGCGACCTACCCACGGGAATGGTCGGGCGGAAGAAACTCGCTAGACCTGCGTTGAGCCGATTGATCGTTCGAGCGGTGCTTGCGGTCACGCGGTAAAACCTCCAAGTCGTCCGGCGTGGCCGCGCCGCCCATTTGGCTCAGTGCGGCCAACATCGTTCGTTCGGGTGGTAGCGCGTATCCCCCGTGTTGGGGATTTGTTAGGAGCGTCCCTTGAACGGGGGAGAGCAGTGCGGCTGCATGGCCGATATCGCTCCCAGTCCGTAAACGCGTACAGCGGACCTCAATAGAGATCCGCGCCGAAGTGGCGGCCTCGGCGCCCGAAACAAATGGGAGCGACAAGGCAATGCCACGATCACTGACCAGGCGGCTCCTCCGCCACCTCTTCCTCGTCTCGCTTGCGAGCTGCATGCTTGCCGTCTTCAGCCGTGGCTGGGACGAATGGGACAGGGCGAAGGCGGAGCCCGAACCGCAGCCGGAACCACAGCAGGTGCCCGCAGCCGAGCCAGCGCGCAAGCGCAGTCACGGCCGGCGGCTGGCGACGACCCTCTCGTTCAGCGTCCTCTTCTTCGCGGGCCTTGCCCTCTCCGCAGGCGCGGGCAACACCGTCCGCGCGCTGCTCGAGGACGGCTCTACCGATGCCACGGCAACCGTGGGGGCCACCGGCCCTACCGGTGCAGCCGGGGCGAAGGCGGCGGCGCAGGCGACCGCTCAGGCACAGGCTGCTCCGGCGGCCCACACGCTGGCGAAGCCCGAGACGCCCACCGCATCCGCGACGGCGAAGCCCGCCGCGCCACGCGTCGTCGTTTCGGCGACCTCGACTGCGACCGCACGCGCGATCCGGCAGGCTCCGTCGGCGGCGAAGCGCACCGTCGCAAGCGCGGCGAAGCACTCGTCGCGTACGCACAAGGTGCCCGCCAAGAAGTCGGCACCGCTGCAGCCGCTCGACGCCGAGGCCAGCCTTCCAGGCGCAACCGTCTGGATCCACGGCCCGGCCGTCGACCCGACGCCGGAGGCGGCCCGCCTGCGCATCCAGTTCGCACGCGAGCTCGCCTCGTACTCCCGCCAGGCGGGCGTCGATTGGGCGCTCGTCCTCGCGGTGCTCCGGGCCGACGGCCGTGACGGCCGCTCGCCGGCCACCCGCAGCCAGCTTCGGTCACTGTCGCTTCGGCTCGCCAGGTACGGCGGCCGGGTGAACGGCTGGGCGGCCGCGCTTTCGGTCTCGAGCCAGCCGACCTTCGCCGACCGCGTCGTGGCGCTGCGCCACTACTACCGCGCCGTCGGCATGGCGAGCCTCGTGCACGGTCTGCTCTCGCAGAAGCGGGATCTCGAGGACCGTGTGCTCCACGACTCCCGGCTCCTGATCTACCCGGGTGGCCGCAGCGACGTCGCCGCGCACAAGGTCGACGTCCGCGTGCTCGCCGTGATGCTGTACCTGGCGGACACGTTCCATCAGGTCACGGTCTCGTGCCTGATCAGCGGGCACAAGCTCTACGCCCGGCCCGGCGTGGTCTCGGCGCACATCTACGGTCGCGCGGTCGACGTCGCCGCACTCGGCGGGGTGTCCATCTACGGGCACCAGCAGCCGGGTGGGGTCACGGAGCAGGCCGTTCGGGCGATGCTGTTCCTGCCGGGCGGAATGCTGCCCGCGCAGGTGATCTCGCTGCTCGGCCTGGGCGGGCCTTCGTTCCCGCTCGCCAACCACTACGACCACATCCACGTCGGCTTCTAGATGACTGAGCTCCCAGAAGTTGCGCTGGCGAACGACGACGGAACCGTCGTCTGCGAGCGGTGTCTCCTCGCGGAGACGCCGTTCGCTCGCCTGCGTGGCCTGCTCGGACGCAGCGGCCTCTCCTCGGGTGAGGGGCTGCTGCTCCGGCCGGCCGGCTCGATCCACACCGCGTTCATGCGGTTCACGATCGACGCCGTCTTCCTCGACGCGGCCGACCGCGTCGTGAAGGTCGCCTCCACCCTTCGGCCATGGCGAACCGCCGCCTGCCGCGGGGCACGCTCGGTGCTCGAGCTGCCCGCCGGCGAGGCGACTCGCCGCGGCCTGCGCCCCGGCGTCGCGCTGACGCAGGTCTGGCGCACGGCTGCTTCCTAGACGTCGCATTTGACTCGAGAGGCCCGGGCGGGCCATCGTTTCGGCGTGGACCCGGCCTCGGTCAGCGCAGTCGCCGCTCGGGCGCGCACTGAAAACTTCCCCATAGCTTCGCTCTGGTTCCCGCGCGCGGTCCGGCCGCACCTTCGCGCGATCTACGGCTTCGCCCGCCTCGTGGACATCCTCGGCGACGAGTACGAGGGAGACAGGCTCGCGATCCTCGACGAGCTCGAGCGCGAGGTCGAAGCGTGCTACGAGGGCGAGCCCAGCTGGGAGGTGATGCGGGCTCTCCAGCCGACGATCCGCGCCTGCGACCTGCCGCGCGAGCCGTTTCTGCGCCTGATCGAGGCGAACCGGATGGACCAGCGGATCTCCCAGTACGCGACCTGGGCCGACCTGAAGCACTACTGCGTCCACTCGGCCGATCCGGTCGGCCGGCTCGTGCTGGGCGTGCTCGGCAGGGACGAGCCTGAGCTGGTCGCGCTCTCCGACGACGTCTGCACCGGGCTGCAGCTCGTGAACTTCCTCCAGGACGTGCCGCGCGATCTGGCGCTCGGTCGGATCTACCTGCCCGCGGAGGACCGGGCCTGCTTCGGGCTAATCAAGCTGGACGAGCCGAGCGTGCCGCTGAAACGGCTGCTTTGGTACGAAGCCGAGCGCGCGCGGGGGCTGCTCGGCTCCGGGGAGGAGCTCGGGCGGCGGCTCGGCGGGCGGGTTGGGCGCGCCGTGGCCGTGTTCGCGCGGGGCGGTCTCGCGGCGCTCGAGGCTCTGGAGCGGGCGGACTGGGACGTCTTCAACGGGCGGCCGCGGCCCTCCCGCGCGCGGCTCGCGCTGGCGGCGATTCGATGAGCGTCGAGGCGGCGTACGCCGAGGTCGAACGAATTACGCGGCGCGAAGCGCGGAACTTTGCCTACGGGATCATGGTGCTGCCGCGGCCGAAGCGGCGGGCGATCGCGGCGATCTACGCCTTCGCGCGGCGGGTCGACGACATCGCCGACGGCGAGCTCTCGGACGACGACAAGCGGGCGGGGTTGCAACAACTGCAAGCGGATCTGGATGCGGCTCCCTCTGATCCGGTGCTCGTCGCGCTGGCCGACGCTCGTTCCCGCTATCCGATCCCGGCCGCAGCCCTGCACGATCTCGTCGACGGTGGCCTCCAGGACACCGAGCAGCGACGCTACGCGGATTTCGAGGAGCTGCTCGGCTACTGCGGCCGCGTCGCGGGCGCTGTGGGCGTCGCGTGCATCGCGGTTTACGGCTCCGAGGACGAGGCGCGGGCGCGGTCCCTCGGCGTCGCCCTGCAGCTGATCAACATCATTCGGGACGTGGGGGAGGACTGGGACCTCGGGCGCGTATACCTGCCGCAGGACGAGCTGGCCTCCTACGGCGTCTCCGAGGACGACATCGCCGCGGGCCGCGTGACGACTGCCTGGCGGGCGTTGATGTCGTTCCAGGCCTCGCGCGCGCGCGCGTACCTGGAGGAGGGGCTCGGGTTGCTCGACTCGCTCGACGGCCGCAGCGCCGCCTGCGTCGGCACCTTCGCCGGGCTCTACCGCGCGACGCTCGATCGCATCGAGGCTCGCGGATTCGACGTCTTCGACGGATCGGTGCGGCTTTCGCCGCTGACCAAGCTCCGCATCGTGGGAGCCGGGTTCCTGCGATGAGGGTCGCAGTCGTCGGCGGCGGCCTTGCGGGCCTGAGTGCCGCGCTCGACCTCGTCGACGCGGGGCACGGCGTGATGCTGTACGAAGCGCGCCCGACGCTGGGCGGGGCGGTCCAGACACTCCCGCGGCGCGACGGCGATCCCGAGCCGCCGCCCGACAACGGCCAGCACGTCGCGCTCGGCTGCTTCACCGAGTACCTGCGCTTCCTCGAGCGGATCGGCCAGAGCGGCTCGGTGAGGCGGGTCCCGCTCAAGCTGCCCGTGATCGACGAGCAAGGCCGGACGGCGACGATCGGGCCCTCGGCGCCTGCGCTGCTGCGCTACCGGCACCTTTCGCTCGGCGAGCGGCTGAGGCTCCTGAAGGCGTTCCTCCGCTGGGATGACCGCCCGCACGGGGTTACGTTCGGCGAAGAGCTGCGCGCGCGGGGGCAGTCGAGCCGCGCGGTCGATCGTTTCTGGGACGTCTTCATCCGTCCGGCGCTGAATCTCCGCGCCGACGAGGCGAGCGCTGAGGCAGGGCTGTTCACCGTCCGCACCGCGCTCCTCGGCGAGCGGAGCGATTCCGACCTCGTTCTCCCGACCCGGCCGCTGGGCGAGATGCACGGCGACGCGGCCGGACGGGCCCTCGAGGCCGCGGGGGCCACCATCGAGACCGGGGCACGCGTGGACGATCCCGACAGCCTCGATGCAGACGCCGTCGTGCTTGCCACCCCGCCCGCGGATTCAGACCTCGAATACTCGCCGATCGTCAGCGTGCATCTCTGGTTCGACCGCGCCCTCCTCACGACCCCGTTCGCGGCCCTGCTCGGCAGCGACGCGCACTGGGTCTTCGACCGCGGTGAGCTGACCGGCAATCGGCCGGAGCGCGGGCAGTACCTG
>WNFY01000807.1_pt1 | contig 28795 bp, 24 predicted proteins | sample 5400091 | NCBI WGS metagenome assembly WNFY01 (sample SAMN13153364, study PRJNA577476) | soil metagenome | isolation source: 60 cm soil or saprolite under grassland replicate 1 | place: USA:California | collected 2016-06-15 | reverse complement strand
CACCCGCTGCGGACGTCTAAAATTCTTGCGAAGCAATTTTCCAGCTGCGCGCGCGGCCTTTTCAGCCGCATCGAGATAATGCTTCATATATTGTCATTCTGAGCGAAGCGAAGAATCCCTGGCTTTCTGTGCCGATCGCTCATGGGAATAAACCGAGATGTTTCGCTCCGCTCAACATGACAAAGCAAAAAAACCGGGAGGAAAAATAAATTCTCCTCCCGGGTTGAAGTTAGGGTTGTGACTCCGAAAGCATTCCGGAGTCGGTTAATCAAGCGTGGGGCGTTAATGCCTCTTTTTCTTCGCTGATTTTTTCTTTGCTGCTTTTTTCTTCTTCGCCATCGACTAATTCCCCCCTTTCATCCGCAACACGCGCGGAGTTCTGTGAAGAGTTGGGAATGACTTCACTTAATCGAGTTCAGTTAATCGTCACATTTTTTTTGTCAAACATTTTTGTTGCGAATTTTGAAAATATTTTCATGAGCTCGCGCGCGATAATTCTTTTTGGCGCGCGAGAAATTTTCTCTTTTTCGCCATTTCGAAACAAAATCGTCACTTCATTCACGTCGCTCTCCATTCCCGAATTTGCGCCGCTGACATCGTTTGCAACGATGATGTCGCAATCCTTTTCGCGCAGCTTCTTCGCAGCATTCTCTTCCACGTGATCTGTTTCCGCAGCGAAACCTACGAGAAGAAATTGCCGGTCCTGCCGGTGACCTAACGAATCGAGAATGTCGCGCGTGGGAATCAGTTCGAGCGAAAACTTCTCGCCGTGCTTTCTGGTTTTAGTCGACGAAACGTTTGCCGGCTTGTAATCCGCGACCGCGGCGCACAAGACGCATATGTCAAACTGGTCTGCATGGTGGTGCACCGCTTCGAACATTTCGTCACTCGTCAAAACGGAAATCAGTTGTGCGTCGCGCGGCGCCTCGAGGTTCACCGGGCCTGAAATCAAGGTGGCACGGTGCCCGTCAGCCAGGGCCGCTTCGGCGATGGCGTAGCCCATTTTTCCGGATGAGCGATTCGAAATGTAACGAACAGGATCGATTGGCTCGCGCGTGGGCCCGGCCGTGATGAGGAATCTCACGCGATCAAATTATCCTGGCGGGCAAGCAAGAACTCCGCGCGGAACGCGATGTCGTTGACTTTCCAGAGTCTGCCGACGCCTTCGTAGCCGCAGGCAAGCATTCCTTCTTCTGGTCCGATAAATTCAGCGCCGCGCGCTTTCAATTTTTCCACGTTATTCACAGTGGCAGGATTCTCCCACATTTTTCCATTCATGGCCGGCGCCAGCAAAATTGGGGCGCGCGTCGCGAGTGCGATGGCTGCAAGCGGATGATCGGCCAGTCCATGCGCGAGTTCGGCGATGATGTGCGCAGTCGCCGGAGCAATCAGAAGGAGGTTCGCGCGATCCGCCAGCTCAATGTGGCCGGGTCGCCAACTTTCCTTTTCGTCGAAGAAACTTGTGGTCACGGGATTTTTTGAAAGCGTCTGCAAAGTGAGTGGAGAAATAAATTCCGTCGCATCCCGCGTCATGACGACAAAAACTTCGTGGCCTTGTTTGACCAGCAAACTGGCGAGCTCGGCAGATTTGTACGCAGCAATCGATCCCGTCACTCCCAGCACGACTGTTTTCGTGCCCGGTCGAATGCGCACAACTTTTCGCGCGCTCGCTTTGTCGCGTTTCCTTTTGGAATCTCTGCCTTCTGCGATCATTTCTCGATCAAACGCCGGCTTAAATAGCCTTCTGCCTCCATGATCTGCCGGAATCTCCGCAAATCTTCTTCCATCGATCCACTGATAATAGTATAACGATAGTCGCGCCAGTGTTCCATTTCCCAGGCGGCGGTGGTCAAGCGCAAATCGATTTGCTCCACGGTTTCCGTCCCGCGATTTAGCAGGCGTTTTCGCAACTCCTCAAGATCGGGAGGCATAATAAACACGTCGGCCAGAGCATCCCGGATAAGAGGATCGCCGCAGTTCCGAATAACAGCGGCGCCCTGCGTATCGATGTCGATCAAAACATTCCTTCCGCTTTTTAGATTTATTACGACCGGTTCGCGTAGGGTGCCATAACGGTCTCCGTGCACCTGGGCGTGCTCCAGAAAATCTCTCTTATCAGCTCGCTCGCGAAAATCTGCATCGGAAAGAAATTGATAATCTTCGCCGTCAATTTCGCCGGCGCGAGGCGCTCGCGTCGTGCAGGAGATCGAATAGAAAAGATTGGGAGATTGACGAATCCTTTCCACCAGTGTGGTCTTACCCGCGCCCGATGGAGCAGAAACCACAAAAAGAATCCCGCGGCGGCTGAATTTTTTACTCAAGATTTTGGGCTTGCTCGCGAATCTTCTCTAGTTCCGCCTTGCAGGCGATGACGCGCTGGGAGATTGCGGCGTCATTTGCTTTTGCGCCAAGCGTGTTGAGCTCGCGAAACATCTCCTGAGTGATGAATTCCAGAGTGCGCCCGACCGGTTCTTTGCTGCGCAAATGATGCGCAAACTGGGCGAGATGACTTTCCAGACGCGTTAGTTCCTCCGATACATCTGCGCGATCAGCAAAGAATGAGATCTCCTTCAACAAACGCTCATCGTCACTGGCAATCGGTAAGCCAGCCTTTTGGATGCGATCGAGAAGGACGGCACGATATCTTTTCACCACATCGGGATGAAATGCGTGAATTTCCTTGAGTTTTCTACGGATGGCTTTCAGGCGATGGATCAAATCCTTGGCCAGATGTTTCCCCTCGCGTTCGCGCATTTTGATTAAATCTGAGAGGGCACCGTGCAGCGCGCGATCGATCGCGGGCCATGCTTCTTCCGCGTTCAAGGCCTGTTCAGGAAGACGCATCACTCCCGGGGCCTGCAGGATTGTGCTGATCGTGATCTCACCGGGGGCATTCAACTCCTTTTGCAATGCACGCATTGCTTCGTGATAAGAGCGCGCCAACTCGGTATCGAGCGCCAGGTTTCGCGCGCCGTTGGGGCTATTATGGAGAGCAATTGTGGCGTTGGTCCGGCCGCGCGAGATATTTTCATTGATTGTCTGGCGAATACGCGGTTCGAGTTCGGCCAGGTCGCGCGGCAGATTGATCACGATGTCGCTCTGCTTTCGATTCACTGAATTGAGCTCCACGCTGAATTTTCTTCCGGCGTGGACCACTTCAGAGCGGCCATATCCAGTCATGCTTCTCATTTGATGCAAAAGTTTATGCCAGAGAAACGCTCAACGTTCAATGGAAAGCAGCAAAAGAGAAGCCATCGTGGTCGGTGGCCTAAGTGATACCGGCCTGCCGGAGGCGATTTACTCGCGGTTGCAAGCGATTTTCAGATCAAGAGCGCCGGCGCAAGGGTGGAACCTCACATGGTTTTCCGTGGTTGGATCGAACGTCTTCTCAAACGTGCCGTTCGTGTTGGTGGCGGGAAACTGTATCGCGCGATTCGCGGAGCATACTTTGATGTGGAAGGTGCTTGCGCTTGCGACCACATTTGCTGGCAATTTAACGATCGTGGACTCATTGGCGAACATGATCGTTGTCGAGTCAGCGCGCGATCACATCCAGGTCGGTTTTTTGGGGATTACGCGCGCTTTGGAATTCCGATCACCATTCTGACGATTGGTGCGGGCGTGGTCGTGCTACTTGTTTTACGCTAAGGAGCGCCTGGGCTGCGCGCCGATGAGGTGAGGGCATTGCGATGTGGTCAATGGATTCAAACCACTGCTGCGTCTGAGCGATTCTGTGTGGCGTTTCGTGACGATACACTACAAACGCGATCCGATGATGGGTGAACGGGAATGTCGATTTATACAGTGGCTGACTAAGCGCCCGTGTTTCGAGTCGCGGCAAAATCCACATCCCACGCCAGCGTGAGGATGATTGCTCGAGCAGAATCTTGCCGTTGCTAACGACCAATGCGTGTCTTTCGATAAGTCGCTTTGTGCGGGATCTGAATTTCTTGATGGGCAGGACTTCCGGATTTTTAGCGCGGCAAAATTTTTTTACCGGGCAGACGTTGCATTTTGGTTTGTCCGGCAAGCAAACGAGTGCGCCCAAATCGACAAGCGCCGAATTAAAACGCGCTGCATTGCGTCTGGGAACAAGTTGTGCGGCGCTTTTCCAGAGTTTTTCGCGGCCGATGGCGGAATCAATTGGGGCGCGCATGTCAAACAGGCGGGCGAGCAGACGCGCGGTATTCGTTTCGACAATTGGAACCGGTTGATGAAAAGCAAAAGTCGCGACTGCGTTCGCCGTATAGCGGCCGACGCCAGGCAATTTACTAATCGCTGCAATATCGTCGGGAAAGATTCCACGGTGTCGATCCTGCACAATCTTGGAGGCGGCATGAAGATTCCGGGCGCGGTTGTAATAGCCGAGACCTTGCCAGCCGTGGAGAACATCGTTTTGCGAAGCGCGCGCGACGGAAGCGAAATCCGAAAATCGGCGAAGCCATTTATTATAATACGGGATCACGGTGGCGACCTGGGTTTGCTGGAGCATGAACTCGGAGACAAGGATCGCGTAAGGATCGCGGGTTTTGCGCCAAGGTAGATCGCGGCCATGGCGGCGAAACCAGCGCAGGAGGGAGCGCTGGAACGCGCGAACGTCTTTTGGCGATGTCACAATTTGAAAGCAAACGTCCAACGTCCAACGCTCAACGTCCAACTCTCAATTCGGAAGTGATTGAGCGCTGAGCGCCTGCGCGCCATGGGCTTGCCGAAGGCGCGTTAAGCGTTGAGCGTTGGGCGTTGAATTCTTACACTCATCCGCTCACGCAGGAACAGGTCATAAAGTTGCGGACTTTGCTCGAAGAACTCGGCTTCCAGTTCGCGCCGAAGGAATGGACCATTTTCTTTGCACAGAAGAACAAATTGAGCGTGGCGGTTTACCAGAAAGGACCAAAGATTCTCGTGCAGGGAAAAGGTCTGGAAGAATTCGTGCAGTTTGAGCTGGAGCCGAAGATTCTTGGCGAAGCGAAGCTGGGCTATGAAGAAGTGCATTCGCCGGATATGTTCGAGCCGCACTTCGGCGTGGATGAGAGTGGCAAGGGCGATTTTTTCGGGCCCCTCGTGATCGCGGGCGCGTACGTCGACCGGGGGATCGCGCGCAAACTTCTAGACGGCGGTGTCGTAGACAGCAAGCGGATTGGTTCCGATGCGCGGATTCGTGCTTTGGCGGACGCTATTCGGAAGGAGTCCCTCGGTTTGACGGACACGGTCCTGATCGGGCCGGCGAAATACAACGAGCTTTACGAGAAGTTTGGCAACTTGAACAAACTGCTTGGATGGGGACATGCGCGAGTAATTGAGAATCTGCTGGCGAAAAAGCCGGATTGCCCGAGGGCATTGTCGGACCAATTTGCGGACGCGCGTGTGGTCGAACAATCGTTGTTGCGGCACGGGAGAAAGATCAACATCGAACAGCGGCCAAAGGCGGAATCAGATATCGCAGTGGCGGCCGCATCGATCCTTGCGCGAGAGGCCTTCATTAATTGGCTGGAGCGTAAAGGGAAAGAAATGGGTGTGCGGTTGGAACGCGGTGTGTCTGCGGGCGTGAAAGAAAGCGCCAAGAAACTTGTTGAAATGAATGGACCAGACGCATTGCGCACGGTCGCCAAGGTGCACTTCCGAACCGCGCATGAAATGGCGCCGGATTATTATCCCGCTCCGACTCCGCGCGAGAATTGGGCAGGCCCACGCCTGCCTCGCCGTAGCCCCGGCGAAGGTGGGTGATTTGTTAACGCGTTAAAACGTCGCAACGCTCATTGCTTGTCGTATTGAGGCACGCGAGCGGTCAATTCAAGATCGTTTGGCCTTCTGGTCGAAGAGGTTACTCAGTTTAAAAAATCGCGTTTTTATGCTTCATTGAGCCACCACAAGAGCAATACGGAACGATTAGTAAAATAGATATGGCAAAGTTAACCAAGCGCGACATCGTAGTCGCCATCAGTAACCAAACCGGCATGGTCCAGCATCAAGTCTTCGATGTGGTCCAGCGGACGCTTGATAAAATCACCGACAGTCTCGCTAGCAACATCCCCGTTGAACTACGCAATTTTGGCGTTTTTCAGCCGCGTCTGACCAAGCCGCGTGTCGGTCGAAACCCGAATCAGCCCGGGAGCAGTTTTGTCATTCCGCCACGCGCGACGGTGAAATTCAAAGCTGGCAAGATTATGCGTCAGCGCGTTGAGAAGCTTTCGCGGGAACTGAAAGAAGCCGCAGATCAAAAGACCAAGACCGAAACAGGCGCGCCAAACCCCGGCTAGGCAAAACCCTCGGGGTTGAGGTTCAGAGAAGCGCTACGAGAGCAGATTCTGGATCGTCCTTTCCAAGCGCTCAAAATTGATCGGTTTGGTGAGATGTTCGGCGAATCCTGCCGCTCTGGCTTGGTTGACGTCTTGTTCTGCTCCAAAGCCACTGAGTGCGATTCCGGGCAGGTTTTTGTTGAGCCGCACTTCGCGCATTAATTCGTAACCGCTGCGGTCCGGCAATCCGATATCGCTGATAAGCAGATCGAAGTCCTGTGTGCGGACTTTTTCCACGGCCTGGTCGGCGGAATGCGCGACCGTAATTTCGTAGCCGCGGCGTTCCAGCATCCTTTTCATTCCGATGCAAGTGTCATGATGATCGTCCACCAGCAGGACGCGCCGATGCCTTGCGACGGCCAGTTCTCGTTCCGGGCCAGCCGGTAGATCTTTCCTGTCGCCGTCGCCGCCAGCAGGCGTGACCACGGTATTTAGTTCCAGCGAAAAAGTGGCGCCCTGATCTCTCCCAGGACTTTCGACTCGGACCTTTCCGCCATGTGCGTCGATTAGCGCCTTTGAAATCGCCAGACCGAGGCCGAGCCCTCCAAAACGCCGGGTGATCTCAGCCTGCCCTTGTTCGAACGCGTTAAAGATTTTATCGATCTTTTCTGGCTCGATGCCGATGCCCGTATCGATAATGCGAACCTCGATTTTGTCCGGCGTGGGGTTAAGCGTCTCAATAGTGATTCGGCCTTTTTCCGGCGTAAATTTCACACTGTTCTTGATCAAATTCCAAAGGACTTGTTGTAGTCGCGCCGGATCGCCCTCCACGTATGTTTGAGCAGCGCGAAGATGAAATTCCGCTTCGAGATCCTTGGCACCGATTTCCTCCCGGCATATTTCGTAAGCGCGCTGCAGGAGTTGATGCACGCAAATGGTTTCAAAGCTTAATTGCAACTTGCCTTTTGCAATTCGAGTTACGTCGAGCAGATCATCAATCAGCCGTGCTTCCAGTTCGACGTTGCGGCGGACGACCTCGAGCGCTTCCCTGACGGGCCGGGAATCTGGCAGCTCAGCCTCGAGCTCTCCCACCATCGCAAGCACCGGCGAGAGGGGACTCCGCAGCTCATGTGACAGCAATGCCAGGAATTGGTCCTTTGCGGCGTTCGCACCAATCAATTCCTGACGCAGCGTGACATCGCGTGTCTTATCTTCGACCAGGTAAAGCACGCCTTGAATAGTTTCGTGTGGGCCTTGGAGCCGGAGTAAATTGACGTTCAAGAAATGGGTCATACCCGTCTTATCCTTCAGGGGGTGTTCAATTAGCTGAAATGGCGTTCCAAAAGTAAGCACCCTCTCAACTGCGCCCGGCGGCGTAATCTTCACATCCTCGTAGGTAGTTTCCGTGATGTCGCGACCAGCTGGCACATCGCCAAAACGCTCCGCCATCTGGGCAAAGGCATAGTTGGTATGGAGAAAACGGCGGGAAGCCGGATCGATGAAAGCGATTCCGCTGGGCATGTTGGCCAGCATTTTTTCGTTGAAGATGACTTCGCGCTCCAGACGCTGTTTGGCTTCCAGTTGCCGCTGGTAATACCCGCTGCCCAGCCATGCGAAGACCGCAGTGAGGACGATCAACCAGGCTGCCAACACAGTCATTCGTCCCAAAAGATCATGAACCGGTTTGTAAGCCAGGGTCCTCGGCTGCTCCACTACGGCCACCCAACCGCTCGATTCAATCGGGCTGAAAGAATAGAGATTGCCATGCCGCTCGAAATGCCCGCTTTTGCTCTGGCTGATCTCTTTGATCAATCCTTCATTTGCCTTCGGTGCAGGCGTTACGGGATTTGGCTTGAAATCGCTGGCAAAAAGCGCCACGCCGTTTTGATCCAGTACCTCAAAAACAAGGCGATCTGAAAACTCAATCGCAGACAAGCGCCGGCCAATCCTTTCCACTAGCACGGAAACTCCGACATAACCCAGGATAGTCCTGTCCGGCGCACGCACCGCACCCACAATGTCAGTGACCGGCCGGTTATCCGACAGCCTGGGGTGAATTGCCGAGACAAAGGTTGCATCTGCCGCGGCTGCTTGCTCGCGCCAGTACTCCGAGCCAAAATCCTTGCCGATCATCTCCGAAGCCGTGGGAATCGATGCGATCAGGTCGCAGTTCGACGTTGTGATGAACATTCCGTCGATCTGCGGGTGGGAATAAAACGCCGAGTTGAGCCATTGTTGAGTAACCTGCGGATTTGGCGCGCTTAGATTATTCACCACTTCCGGCAGCGTTTGATAATATTCGATGACGCTGCTGCTGCGGTTTAGATCATGGGCGACCAAGTGCCCCACCAATTGAATTAGAGTTTGCCGGTCGCGCAGGATTCTTGATTCCAGCGTGTCGCGCAAGATCGTGTAGGAAACAATTAGCGTCAGGATCGATGGGATCCATCCCGCCAGAAGAATAGGAAAGATGATCTTGAAGCGTTCGAAACGGTCGCGCCTTCGTTTCGTCATTGTGTCTCCCAACTGATGCCTGCCGGTTGCGAAAATTGGCCCATCACCGTTACTCTGCTCGCCATTTCAGGCAAGCGTGAATGTCGGGAGCACAAGATGAGGTCGAAATGATGGGCCAGTCCAATCACACGAGAAGATAGTCCAGTCTTGGACAATCAACGAGATTGCCAGACCGTTCGCCCTCTCAATTACGAAAATCGAGAGGAGATTGTTGTGTATCAACAGAATGCGGCGACGATTTCAGAGGCAAATGTACGATTTTTGAATTGACGGACATGGTGAAAACGGCATCATGTCGGGCTTACCCCGAAAAACTTTCGGGGCTGTAGAACTCCCATGCAAGGAAGCCTCGCACACATTATCTGGTCGATTTGTTATCTGAGCGTGCTCTTCGGGCTTTCGGCTTATGGCATCCATCGCTATTTCATCATCTATCTGTATCTGAAAAACCGGAAGCGGATGCCGGTCCCAGCAGGTCATTTTGAAAAACTGCCCAAGGTGACGGTTCAACTCCCTATCTTTAACGAAGTGTACGTTGCCGAGCGTTTGCTTCGTTCCGTGAGCGAATTGGATTATCCGCGGGAGCTTCTCCAAATCCAGGTTCTGGACGATTCAACCGACGAAACCTGCGAGATCCTTGCCTCGTGCGCGGAGGAACTGCAACAGCGAGGCTTTAATGTTCAGCGCATTCATCGGCTAGATCGCACTGGTTTCAAAGCGGGCGCTCTGGCGGTAGGGCTCGAAGCTGCCGAAGGCGAATTCGTTTGTATTCTGGACGCCGATTTTGTTCCGCAAAAGGATTTGCTCAAGCGAACAATCGATTATTTCACTGACCCGAAAGTGGGAATGATCCAGACCCGATGGGGACATTTGAATCGGGGTTATTCCTTGCTCACCCGCATGCAGGCGATTTTTTTGGATGGGCACCTTTTGCTTGAGCAAACTGCGCGCAGCCGCAGCGGCAGGTTTTTCAACTTCAATGGAACGGCCGGTCTCTGGCGCCGTTCCTGTATCGAGCAAAGCGGGGGCTGGCAATATGATACGCTGTGCGAGGATCTCGACCTCAGCTATCGCGCCCAGCTCGCCGGCTGGAAATTCATATATCTTTCAGACGTTGTGACTCCGGCAGAGTTGCCGGTGGACATGAACGGCTTCAAGTCTCAGCAGCATCGCTGGACAAAAGGCTCCGTTCAGACTTGTAAAAAATTGCTGCCCACCATTTGGCGCAGCCGCCTTCCGTTCCCCATCAAGCTCGAAGCCACCGCGCATTTGATGTCCAACTTCGCCTACTTGCTGCTTGCTTTTCTGTGTGTGCTTCTGCACCCGTCGTCCGGAGGCCCCCAGGGCGGGTGGCTGCGTACGCTGCTCATTGATATTCCGATCTTTCTCGCGGCATCGGCTTCGGTGGCGGTTTTTTATGTTTGTGCCCAACGCGAGCTGCACCCAAGGACATGGATGAAAGGGATTCTCTTTCTGCCATGCCTGCTTGCATTGGGAATTGGTCTTTCGCTCAACAATGCGCGAGCAGTCCTGGAAGCGCTCGTCAACCACAAATCCGACTTCACGCGCACGCCCAAGTACGGCATTGAACGAAGGTCGCAGCCGTGGCGCAACTGCAAATACCGGCCGCTCCAATCAACGCTTCCACTGGCAGAACTGGCTTTCGCAATCTATTTCACGTACTTCGTAGTGTTCGCGATCGTGCATGGCCAATTTTTGTCCGTGCCGTTCCTGCTGATGTTCCAAGCCGGTTTCTTTTACGTTTGCGTTTCTTCATTTAGCAGTCGCTGGTCAAAAATTAATTTTGCCAGGTCCGGCGCGGCCGATGCAATTCCCGCGTGACAAATTCAAATTGTCGAGTAAGAAGTTGCGCATGCTTCGGCCCCTGGCAGCAATTTTCAGTTTCATTTCAATAACATCTGCGTTCGCTGTCACACCGGTCGATACGTCGAGCCAGCTTATTGTCAGTGTGCGTGATCAAAAGCTGATGCTGGTACAGAACGGCGGGAAAGTGGCGACTTACCCGGTGTCCACTTCAATGTTCGGCCTCGGCGACGCCTGGGGACGAATGACAACTCCCCTGGGTTACCTTGCCGTCGAGAAAAAAATTGGTGACAACGCGCCGACCGGTGCCGTGTTCCACAATCGTCGATTCACTGGCGAAGTTCTGCAGCCCAATGCTCCCGGACGCGACCCCGTAACCACGCGTATCATTTGGTTGCGCGGCCTTGAAGCGCAAAACGCGCATGCTTTTCAGCGTTGTATTTATATTCATGGGACGCCGCAGGAGAAGACAATCGGTCGGCCAGCCAGCTATGGCTGTATTCGGATGAAGTCCAGCGACGTTGCCACACTTTATGATCGCGTTCCCCTCGGGGCGCTTGTGCAGATTACTCCTGAGCACTTGCCCAAACTGGCAAAGCCACCGCGATCGCAACCAATTAATACTTTCGTAGCCGCGAGCGCAAAACCCCAGAACCAGGACCAGACGATTTCTACTCCAACTTCCGGCGCTACGCTCTCGGTCGAAGAAATGCGAATGCGTGGGGCTCTTGCTGCCCAACGACAAAAAACGAAGATCGAATTGGACAAGCGGTTGTAGCGCTCAGGCCGTGGGACGGAGACCGTGGAACCGCTTCGGTCTGGGAGTGGCTCACTCTTAATCTCGAAGAGCTTCGGTGTTGACAATCGCAACGCGCTCGCGAGCGTGCACGTCCACGAGGTTTTTAATTATCACAAATGGCCAATACGAAATCAGCAGCTAAACGCGCCAGGCAGACAGTGAAGCGATCGCTGCGTAACCGTAGCGTCGTGACGCATCTGCGGACCATGCAGAAGACGATGCGTTCCACGCAAACGCCTGGCTCTGATCAAGTCCGGGCGCTGATCTCAGCAATCGACAAAGCCGCCAAGCGCGGAATCATTCATCCAAATGCCGCTAAGCGCCGTAAGGCGCGACTTGGCAAGCTCCTCGCCGGGGATAAATAATTAGTAGCTGCCTCGCTGTGCAAGGTCCTGCATTGATGTGTTTGAAATGCGCACTCGCGACGCGTTTCACAGAGACGCGGCTGCGGTAAATGCCGATTGCATATCCTGCCGGACGGATAGATTCTTGCTAATGATTCCCGCTTTTCTGCTCGTGTTTTCGGCTGCGGCTTATCGCATTACGACCGGCCTTTTGATTCATTCGGGTGCGACCTGGCTTTCTAATTTCACGCCGCTCGCCGCAATTGCCCTCTGTAGCGCGGCGTACTTTCCAGGGAAATACAAATTCTCGGTACCGCTCGTTACGCTTTTTATTTCCGACGCGGTGATTAACTTCCGTTACGGCGCGCCGCTGCTCGACTCACAAATCGTCGTGCGTTACGTCGCGCTGGCTGTTGTTGGATGCGCGGGGCTTCTCCTCCAGAACCGAGCATCGCTGAAAACGCTTCTGCCGGCTTGCATCGTTGGATCGACGTTTTTCTATGCGATCACAAACATGTTTTCGTGGTTAAGCGATCCCGGTTACACGAAGAATTTGGCGGGCCTCATTCAAGCGCTGACGACCGGATTACCCAGTTACAGCGCTACCCCCAGTTGGATGTTCTTCCGCAATTCGCTCATCAGCGATCTCTTGTTCACCCTGCTTTTTGTCCTTTCCATCAACCTTGGCCGAAGCGCGGAGGGCTCGCGCGCCCGTGCCGCGGTTCCGCGCGCGGCTTGAGCCGTCATGCAGCCGGTGGAGCAGCGCGACGAAGTCGAGATGCTCTCGCTGATGCTGTTGATTCGGCGTTTCGAAGAACGTGCCAGTCAGCAGTATCAAGCGCAGAAGATCGGTGGTTTTTGTCATCTTTACATTGGGCAGGAAGCAGTTGTAACGGGCGCTGTCGCAGCCGTTCGTGACGATGACTACATCATCACCGCCTACCGCGATCACGCTCACGCGCTTGCTCGCGGCACAAGCCCCGACGCCTGTATGGCGGAGCTTTTTGGGAAAGAAACAGGGTGTTCGCGCGGCTTGGGTGGCTCGATGCATTTTTTCGACAAGCAACGTCACATGTACGGAGGTCACGCCATTGTCGCAGCTCACATTCCGCTCGCGGTGGGATTGGCTTTCGCCATCAAGTACCGCGGCGAAGATCGGGTCACGCTCTGCTTTTTCGGTGATGGAGCGATCAATCAGGGCGCCTTCCACGAAGCGTTGAATCTCGCGGCTCTCTATAGATTGCCGATCGTCTTCATTTGTGAAAACAACCTTTTCGCAATGGGTACTTCGGTGCAGCGATCAACCTCGCTCAGGCAAATCGTCGATCGCGCGGAAGGTTACGACATTCCTGGAGAGATTGTCGACGGAATGAACTTTCGTGAAGTCCGCGACAAGGTTGCGGAGATGGTAGATTCCATCCGGAAAGAACCGCATCCAGCGTTCCTGGAAGTACGGACTTATCGTTATCGCGGCCACTCGATGTCAGACCCGGCAAGTTACCGGACCAAGCAGGAGCTGGAGAAATATCGACTCGATGATCCGATCACGCGTTTACGCGCGCAGCTTACGCGTGAGGGAAAATTGACGAACGAACAATTCGATTTACTCGACAAACGAGCGAAAGAGACGGTGCTGGCGGCAGTAAAATTCGCCGAGAAGAGTCCCCAGCCGCCGCTCGATACGCTTTACGATTACACATATGCCAATGGACCTGTGGCGGCGGGCAGGTCGCCGACAAAATCCGATAAATCTGCAGCCGACAGGGCTGCCACTACAGAACAGGGGCGATGAGAGAAATCACGTATCGTCAGGCGCTCAATGAAGCGCTGGCGGAAGAACTGGAGCGGGATCCGAATGTTTTTCTGATGGGCGAAGAAGTCGCTGAATACCAGGGCGCCTACAAGGTCAGCCATGGTTTGCTTGAACGCTTTGGGCCGCGACGCATTATCGACACCCCAATCAGCGAGAACGGATTTGCCGGCCTGGGAGTTGGCGCGGCGATGGTCGGCCTGCGGCCGATCATTGAATTTATGACGTTCAGCTTTTCGCTCGTGGCATTCGATCAGGTCGTGAACAACGCCCCGAATATGTACACGATGTCTGGCGGGCAATTTAATATTCCCATCACCTTTCGTGGACCAAATGGCCCGGCGCATCAACTCGGCGCTACGCATTCGCATGCAACGGAGAACTTTTACGCCAGCGTGCCGGGGCTGAAAGTTTGCACGCCGGCGACGCCGCGCGACGCGAAAGGATTGCTTAAAACGGCCGTGCGCGACAACAATCCGGTTCTGGTCCTGGAATCGGAGTTGCTCTACAGCTCAAAGGGAATGGTGGAGCCCCCGGATGAAGAGCTGCTCATCCCACTCGGCAAAGCAGAAGTGAAACGCGAAGGCAGCGATGTCTCGATCATTTGTTATTCACAGACCGTTCCGCTGGCGCTCAACGTTGCAGCCCAACTGGAGGAAGACGATATCTCTGCGGAGATTGTCGATCTACGTTCGATTAAGCCGCTCGATGAAAAGACAATCTTCGATTCAGTTACGAAAACCCATCGCGTGGTGATCGTCGAACAAGATCATCCATTTTGCGGTGTCGGCGCGGAGGTTTGCTACCGGATCCAAAAAAACATTTTTGATGCGCTCGACGCTCCCATCATCCGCGTATCCCAGGAAGACGTGCCCATGCCATATAATGAGCGCCTCGAGAAAGCGGTGCTCCCAAACGCGGATAAACTCGTCGCTGCTGTGAAGCAGGTCTGCTACGCATGAACCAAGCTAAAAGGTTATAACAGTTAAAAGGTTAAAAAGGAGGCCGCACGTAACATGGTATCTTTTTGACCGAGTAACCTGTAACTTTTTAACCTTTCAACTTTCATCCGATGCCTGAAATTCAGATGCCCAAATTGAGCGACACGATGACCGAGGGCACTCTCGTCGCGTGGAAAAAAAAGAAGGGCGACCAGGTCTCGGCCGGCGAAGTGCTCGCTGAGATTGAGACCGACAAGGCGACGATGGAATGGGAATCGCCCGAGGACGGAACCCTCACCGAGATTTATGTCCAAGAGGGCGGCAAGGTAAACGTGGGCGATAGGATTGCCTTCATCGGTGGTGAAGGCGAGGAAGCACCCAAAGAACAGGAGAAGAAAAAAGAGAAGGAAGAAAAAGAGGAAAAGCCAAAAGCCAAAGAAGAAGAAAAGCCGAAGGAGGCGGAGCAACCAAAAGAAGAAACGCCGACAACGGAAGAGAAGGAGAAAAAGGCGGCGGCCCCACCAAAGGCAGAAAAGAAAGCCGAACCTGAAAAGCCGGCGCCGAAAATCGATAAGGCCGAGGAAGCACGGGTGAAAGCGTCGCCGGTCGCGCGCCGAATTGCGGCCGAGCTCGGTGTTGATCTTTCCAGCGTGAAGGGCACTGGACCGGAAGGTCGTGTAACGGAGACCGATGTGCGCGCTGCAGCTAAATCAAAATCCGTTACTCCGGCGACCAAAGTTCCGGCGGTGGTAAAGGCTGGCGAAAGCGCGCGCATTCAACTGTCCGGAATGCGTAAAATCATTGCCCAGCGGCTAGTCGAAAGTCTCGGACCGGTTCCACATTTTTACCTCAGCATCGACATCAATGCTGCGCCGCTGATGGAGGCGCGAGAGGAATTGAAGTCGGCGGGCGAAGGCGCGGATGCGGCGAAAATCACAGTAAACGATTTCGTTTTAAAAGCGGCCGTACAGGCCGCAGTCAAGGTACCGCGAGTGAACGCTTCGTTCGACGGCGATGCAATAGTGCAATACGCCGACATCGATCTTGGAATTGCTGTCGCAATTGAAGATGGTCTTTTGACACCGGTTATTCGCGCCGCCCAAAACAAATCGCTGCGCGAGATCAGCGAACTGGCAAAGGATTTAGCACATCGCGCGCGGAATAAACGTATGAAGCCTGAAGAATTTCAGGGCGGCACATTCACAGTTTCAAATCTTGGCGGCATGGGCATCGACAGTTTTTCCGCTGTTATCAATCCTCCGCAAGGTTTCATCCTCGCTGTTGGCAGGATCACGAAGGTCCCTGTAGTGGACGATTGCGACCGGATTATCGTGGGCCATCGCATGTCGCTCACGATGAGCTGTGATCACCGTGTGATCGATGGCGCCCTCGGCGCTGAATACCTGAAAGAACTGCGCCACCTGCTGGAGAACCCGGCGTTACTACTGGTTTGAATCTCTGGAAGAGCGCCTGAGAGCCAGTCTTAGCGCGGGCGAGATGTCCTGTTTAGAATGCTAGTGATTATCGTGGCCCCGTTTCCCAGGTCATAAAATCGTCGAGAGTTTGCCGGGTTCTATCAACGACGAACTCGACGACGGCTGCGTCGTCGATGAAGCCGAGGAACGGTGTCTTATCGGGAATCAAATCGAATGGATCGACCAGATAGTTAAGAGCAGCAACGATCCATAACAACGAATCATGCGTAACCTGATCGTATTCCTCGCGATGATGCGCACGGACCAAACGCAGCATTGTCTGAAGATAAGGCCAATACTCTTTAAAAGAGTCTTTCGGCACGGTCGCTGCCTTTCTCGATGCTTCGTTGAAAAGCGTTTGTAGACGGTCACGATCATCGATGCACGATTTTGCATCGGTGAGCGCTCTCGCGAAGGCTTCGCTGCGAAGGGCAGGTTTGCTGTAAGGGCTGACTCCCTCAATTTTTCTTCGACTCAGCCGCGCCTTGGTTTTGGTATCCGGTTTCGTTTTTACCTCTTTCATCGGTCACTATGAGAGCAGGTAGATGCGCAGATGAGAAGCCCATTCGAACAGAATGATGAATCCAGTTGATCGCCACCTACGGCTTTGTTGCAAGAACCAGTGGGGAAGGCCCGGGCGCTTTCAGCTTTCGAACTTTTTTGAAACCCGCTTCTTCCAGCCAGTTTTTGATTTCGTTGAAGCTGAAGGTGTCGCCTTTTTCAGTGTTGACCAGCATTTGCACGGCAAACATCAGTGAAGGTAGCGGTTCGGTGCGATCGTCGTTCACCAGCCATTCTGCAATTGCGATCGTGCCGCCGGATTTTAGCGCGCGGAAAATCTTTCTGAGCAACCGACGGCTGCGACCTTCGCCTTCGCTATGCAAGATGTGACCAAGCGTCGCGATGTCATAGCCGCTGCCGAAATTCGCCTCCAACATATCACCCTCGACATAATTAAAGCGATCGCCGACGCCGAACTTTTGTGTGATTCGTTTCGTCGTCGGAATCATTCCTGCCCAATCGACTGCGGTCACCCGCACCCGGGTCGATTTTTGGGCCAGGGCAATGCCCCAAATACCTGAACCGGCGCCAAGATCGAGCACGCGAATTTCGTTCTTTGCCTTCGCTAACTTCAAATGATCGCCGAGCTTTTGCGCAGGCGGATAGCTCATCGGGATGATGTTTTCCACCAGCTGACTGAAGAATTCCGTGCCTTCGGTTTCCTGGTTCACGGCCACGGCCGGACGACCTTCGCGAACGATATCGGACAATCGCAGCCATCGTGAAATGAGCTGGGGCGCAATGGTTCCAAAAAAACCCGCGTGCGTTCCCGGATTTTTGCTTAGAAGAAAGGCGGCGCTTTCGGGTGTAAGCGAATACTTTCCTTGCCGATTTTTCTTTAGAAGACCTAGACCAACAAGCGCATTCATCAGAATCCCCAGAGCCCGCGCCGATGCCCCGGTTTCTCCTGCAACCTGCTCTGTCGTTTTTGCGTCGCCCTCCAACGAATCGAAAACCTTGTTACTCACCCCCGCACTGATGATCAGCGGCGGTGCGTAAGCGAAGCTGAGTTCCATCAAACGTTCAGACGTGACTTGTTCGCCACGGCGAATCCGTCCTTTGGCGGATTTTTTACCGCGAGTTTTCTTGGACATATCAGATTTGAGGTTTCGAAAGCTAAGATCGACAAATAAGGTTGGGAATCAATTGTGACCAAGCATTCTACTAAACTTGAGACGCCGCGCCTCACCGTCTTCTGCAAGACACGCGAAGAAATGGAAGCTGGCGAGCGAGCCGTTCTCGCGCCATTTGCGGAAAAGTCCGGTGACTCGCGCGGCCGGCAATATTCAGAGCCCAGCCATTCGTTTCGGACGGAATTTCAGAGGGATCGCGCACGCATCATTCATTCACGCGCCTTTCGTCGAATGGAATATAAGACGCAGGTCTTTTTGAATGGAACCGGTGATCACTTGCGCACCCGGCTGACGCACTCCATTGAGGTCGCGTCCATCAGCCGCACGATTGCTCGCGCATTACGCCTGAATGAAGATCTCGCGGAAGCGATCGCGCTCGCGCACGATCTGGGACACGCGCCCTTTGGACATTCGGGCGAAGAGATGCTGGCTGAATGCATGCGCGACCACGGCGGCTTCGATCACAACCGGCAGAGTGTGCGAGTGGTCGAGCTCCTTGAAGATCCCTATCCGAATTTTCCGGGTCTGAACTTGACATTCGAAGTGCGCGAGGGCCTGCGGAAACATGGAGCATTTCATCAACTGGAAAGACTGACGGAACGGCAGGCACGCGCTCCTTTACAAAACTATCGTTGCCCATCCCTGGAAGCGCAGGTCGCGGACCTGGCGGACGAGATCACTTATTACAGTCACGACTTGGATGACGCAGTCGATTTCGAAGTCCTGAACGCGGCGCAACTGGAACAAAACGAGGTCTGGCGTCGAAGCATTCGAGCAGTGCTGGCACGCTACCCTGACGCTCGTGAGCCGGAACTACACAAGCTAATCATCCGCGACATTATCGACACGGAAGTACACGATCTGGTCTCGACCAGTGCAAAATCCATTGCCGATGCGGGCGTGCAAAGTTCAGACGAAGCGCGCCAGCAGCCGGCGCCCCTGATTCGTTACAGCGATGATTTGCTCCAGGCGAATCGCGATTTGCGAAAATTCCTGTACCAGAACGTTTATTACGATCCGCGCGTCTCCGAAGTAAATCGGCGGGCCTGCGAAATGTTGCGGCAGGTTTTCCAGGCGTACCTGGCGGATCCGGACAAGCTGGGCGAGACGGCGGCGAAACGAATTGAAACTGAGGGATTGCAACGCACGGTCTGCGATTACATCGCGGGAATGACCGATCGGTATTTGATGGAAGAACACGCGCGGATCACAGGGTAAGGCGGTGCACCTGACCGCCCGCCGCGCGATCACGCGCGGGAGAACCGGGCGCTTGAGGTCAATCGCCCCTACCTACGCAGCCGCGCTTCCACTTTCTTCCCGAAGATATTGAATCACCAGCCGCAGGCGTTTGTTAATAGATAGTTCTTCGAGGACCCGTTGACGACGAAGGGGATCGCTCACAAATGTTGAGGTGACGAGATCAGCAAGCAATTCCGGGTCGCTCAAATCGGAAAGATACCGATCTACTTTAGGGGGAAGCTGCCGCGGTCCGTCTCCCTTTAGGTTCGAATAAAGCTCCAGCACTTTCGCAGCCAGCGCTTCGGTTTCTACGGAGGTGGTGGATTCGGATTCGAGGGACTCTATCATTGCAATAGGGAATGGCGCTTCCTGCTGAAAAGCGCTGAATCTGACACGTTCGAGTCCCTGCAGAATCAGGTTCGACGTGCCGTCGCTTCGTTCAACGCATGCGCGAATAAGACCAACGCTGGCAATATGAAAAAAGTCTCCGGTCGAATTCCATTCAGCGCAGAGCGGCTTGAGCAGTGCAACGCAAAACATGCGGTGATGGGCGAGGGCGTGCTTTAGCATCTCGCGATAGCGCGGCTCAAAAATATGAAGGGGAAGCAGCGCATGCGGAAAAAGCAGAGCGCCAGGCAACGGCATAACCGGCACTTTTTTTGGGAGAGTTACAGATGAGGACATGGCGTGTTCTATCCTTTGTACGATATGTGCGTTGGAGAAAGAGCAAGCAGTGGCGTAATTCGTAATTCATTACAACGCCAAAACATGGCCGATTTAACGCTTCAACGGTTTGATGATTTAACGCGGCGGAGCCATTCCCAATGCCCGAAGCTGTTCCAGCGATATTTGTCCTTCGATGTCGCTTCGGCCGAGCGAAACATATATAAGAGCCGATCCGCAACAGGCGAGGAGCACACGCGAAGCGGCGCCCAATTTACCGATTCCCATCGCGCTCACGGCAACGCCAGGTTCCTTGGCCGCGACGAAATCGATCAATCGCGTCAGTTGCGCCGGAGTGTCGGTGCGTGTTGCCAGCTTGAAAATATCCGCGCCATACATCTTTGCCGCGCGCGCTTTCTCTCGCAGCTGATTGGGACTCGGAGTGCTTTTCAGGCAGTGCACTGAAATGATCTGCCGCACATTCTGCTTTCGAGCCACCCGAAGCAGCGACCGGAAGACAGGAGCCGAGCGTAATTCGACGTCGATATAACGAGCCCGGGATAAGAATCGAGCGAGAAGATTGTGTCGTTGCGGCGCGGATAGTCGATTTGCGCCGCCTTCGACCGGATGTCGAGCCGTGATGATCAGCGGCGCGCGTAACTTCGAAATCTTGTTCTCCAATCGATCAACCGCCCGCACAAGACGATCCAAACGCAGTTCAAAAATATCCGGTGGCTTGCCCATTCGAATGGCGAAATCGAGGTCCGCCGGCGACGTGATTACGCCCACTACACGGTGACGTAGGCGAGGCGTTGCCAAACTGCGCGCGATCACATTTAGCGGCCGACCCCTGGTGCGTAGCGCGAAACCATTCGCTCAACGTACTTGGCCAGAATGTCGAACTCGAGGTTCATTAGATCGCCCGGTTGGGCCCGGTCCAGATTGGTATGCGTTTTCGTGTAAGGAATAATCCACGCGACGAAACTTGTCGGAAGAACATCGGCGACAGTAAGACTGATCCCATTGACCGCAATCGAGCCCTTGCGCGCGACGTAATGGGCGAACGCGTCAGGTAACTCGATTTCCAATCGAAAATCTGCGCCGCTCTTCTGCCAGGCGATGACCGGCGAAACACAATCGATGTGCCCTTGAATGAAATGTCCGCCAAAGCGCTCGCTTGCAGTAACGGCACGTTCGAGATTTACCAGCTGCTTCCGCTGCAAGTTTTTTAGATTTGTGCGAGCGATCGTCTCTTTCAAAAGATCGAAAATCAACTCGTCGCCGCGACGTGAGTGCAGGGTGAGGCAACAACCGCTAACGGCCAAACTGTCGCCACGCCGGATCTTTTTCGCGACGCGCGGAGCGGCAAGTTTCAATTGGTTGCCGCTTTTGCTTGTATTCACCGCAATCACGGTGCCAACTTCTTCGATTAAACCGGTGAACATTCTGAAGAGCTTAAGTTTTCAATTTTAAGTTTTTAGGAAGTCTGCACTTAAGACTTAACACTTCTTCATTCCTATTTCATTAGCGTCCGTTGGTCGTTAGAAAATGAGCGTGTATTGCCCATGGCTGTTCATTTAAGGAAACTCCCGCCTACTATCTTTCAGCGCTTTTTCCGCACCGAGACAGCTGGCGGATCAGTCTTGCTGCTGTTCGGCATTGCTGCGTTGGCCCTGGCGAACTCACCGCTCGCCGCATCGTACGCGGGTATTTGGCGAACACCATTAGCCGTGGGGATAGCGGATTACTCACTTTCACTGACGTTGCATCAATGGGTCAACGACGGACTGATGGCAGTGTTTTTCCTCTTGGTTGGCTTGGAGATCAAACGGGAATTGGTCGTCGGTGAGCTGGCCTCCGTGCGCAAAGCAACGCTTCCCATCGCGTGCGCTATCGGCGGTATGATTGTCCCGGCTGCGTTCTACTGGGTTTTCAACCCGATTGGATTTGGAGCGCGGGGTTGGGGTATTCCCATTGCGACCGATATTGCCTTTGCCCTCGCCGCACTGGCATTGGTCGCGCCGCGTGCGCCAACCGGTGCAAGGGTATTTTTGACTGCGCTGGCGATCGTTGATGATGTGGGGGCGGTGCTTGTCATTGCTACTTTCTATTCGCAAAACATCGCTTGGGGAGCCCTCGGCGTCGCAGGTCTGCTGGTTTTGGTGTTGTTCGGATTTAACGCAATTGGAGTGCATCGGCTGTGGCCATATTTGTTAGTCGGAGTAGTGCTCTGGTATTTTGTGCATCAGTCCGGGGTGCACGCGACGGTTGCTGGGGTGGCCCTTGCTTGCGCCATTCCCACGCGCACACGGACCAACGCAACGCAATTCTCTCGGGAGGCGCGCTCAGTTTTGGATCGATTTGACCAAACCGAGAGCGGCGATTTTATCGTTTTGACCAGTAAGGGACAGCAGGAAGCGCTCTTTGCACTCGAGTATGCAACGCAGAGCGTAACGGCGCCGATTCTGAGGCTTGAACACGCTCTGCATAAATTCTCAGCATTCGTGGTGATGCCGCTGTTCGCCGCGGCGAACGCTGGAGTGACCGTTGCGTTACCGATCCAGCATGCAAAGATTGCCGTGGGAGTGTTGGTCGGACTGATTCTTGGCAAACCGCTGGGGATTATGGCGGCGGCTCTGCTCGCAGTTAAGTCAGGCGTTGCCAAACTTCCTCACGCTGTGAACTGGACATCGTTGCTGGGTTATGCGTGGCTCGCCGGAATCGGTTTCACCATGTCGCTGTTTATCGCAATGCTTGCGTTCGATGAGACTGCGTCGGTTGGGGCCGCAAAGTTGGGCATCCTTGCCGGCTCGCTCGCGGCTGGAACCGCGGGGGCCATTGTTCTAAGGATTGCCTCCGGTGTTCGTAATCATGAATAGGTCCCATCTGGCCCCCGAGTCCCGTGTCTTACATGAGGCGCAGACGCAAAGTCTCCGTGGGAGCGCGCCGGCTATCGTTCTCTCTTCTATACTCTTTCTGTCCGGGATTGGTGCACTCATATTCGAAACTCTTTGGCTGAGGTTAAGCGGCCTCGCATTCGGCAACTCGGTTTGGGCGGCGGCGTTGATCCTTTCCAGTTTCATGGCTGGCCTGGCGCTAGGGAACGCGATCGCCGCTTCATCGAGAATTCGGCGATGGCGACCGCTGTATCTTTATGCCGTCCTGGAGGTGCTGGTGGCATTCTTTGGCTGCACAATCGTTTTTGGTCTTCCGGCGCTAGGCGAATTGTTGCGACCCCTGTGGCAAATGCTCTGGAATTATCAGCCCACGCTCCTCGGACTGCGGTTTATCGTGTCGTTTCTGATTCTACTTATACCGACGACAGCCATGGGCCTGACGCTTCCGGTGTTGATCGAAGATCCAATGCTGCGGCAAACGAATTTTGGGCGCGCGATTGGCTTTTTGTATGGCTCGAACACGTTAGGCGCGGTGGCTGGCGCTGTGCTCGGTGAAGGTTATCTCATCGCCGCGTTTGGCCTTCGAGGCACGAGTTTGGTTGCAGCTTTGGCGAGCGGTGTCGCTGCGGCGGTCGCTTTGCTGATAACACAAATTGACAGGAACACGCCTGCGCTTGTTCCTGAGCGAACGCTTCCTCTGCGTTTAGGCGCAAAATATTGGCCGCCGTGGCGTATACTTTTCATCAGTTTTGGGACAGGCTGCATCCTTTTGTCGCTGGAGGTGATTTGGTTCCGATTTTTACGGCTGTACGTCGTTTCAACACCCACGGCATTCGCCATAATGCTCGCGATTGTACTGGCGGGAATCGGGCTCGGCGGCCTTGCGGCGGGCATGATGCATCATCGCTCCGCCCGACCGAATCAATTCCTTCCTATCCTGTTGTTGCTGACGGCGATTGCAGTGCTTTTGTCATACCTTTTCTTTCCGGGCGAGGCGGTAAACACGCCCGGCGGTGCTTTCAGCATCGCATCCTGGCCGCAAATCGCGTTGCTGTGCCTGGCCTTAATGTTCCCTGTCTCATTTTTGTCGGGGATCTTGTTCCCGACCATTGTTGCCCTTGTCCAAGCCAGTGTGGAAGACCGGATGAACAGCACAGGAATCACGACCTTGTTCAACACGGCGGGGGCAGCAGTTGGTCCACTGGTTGCAAGTTTCACGTTGCTGCCGAACCTCGGCCTTCAGTGGAGTTTCATCTTATGCGCTGTAGCGTATGCTTTGCTCGCCGCGCTTACTGGCGAACAAAGAGCGTCGTCCTTTAAGCGACCCATCAACTTCGTAATTGCTGCGCTTTACGCCGCGGTGATTCTCCTCGTCGCATTTGTTCAATACCATCGCGCGGACACGCCTTTCGAACATGCGAGCCGGCCCTACGAATTGGACGAGCGAGGGCGCGCGTTAGCCTACGTTGTAAAAAAGATCGAGGGGACCGCAGACACGTATCAGTTGCTGCGACGGGATCTTTTTGGCCAACCGTATTACTACCGGCTGTTGACCAACGCCTTTTCGATGTCAGCCACAAATCCGCGCAATCAGCGCTACATGAGATTGTTTGCCTATCTTCCTCTGGCACTTCGTCCAGAGTCAAAAGATGTGCTGCTTATCTGTTACGGCTGCGGAGTCACCGCCGATGCGATCCTCCACGGACCGGAGGTCCGGCGATTGGATATCGTGGACATTTCCAAAGAGGTGTTTGCTCTTGCTGATTTCTATTCTGGCATCAATTACTCGAACCCGTTGCGCGATCCTCGTGTCCACCCAATCGTGCAGGACGGGCGGTTCTTCCTCCAAGCCAGTCCGAAACAGTACGACATAATCTCGGGAGAACCGCCTCCGCCGAAGGTGGCCGGTTCAGTCAATCTCTACACTGAGGAATTTTTCTCCCTCATGAACAGCCGACTCAAGGAAGGTGGAATCGCTACGTTCTGGCTGCCGATCAATCAATTGAAGGTAGATGAAGCAAAAGCAATTCTCCGTGCGTTCCACAATGCATTTGCCAACGCGTCTGTGTGGGCCAGCGCAGATCAGGAGTGGATCATGATGGGCATAAAAGGTCCGGGACGCAAAATAGAAGCGGAAAAACTTCGGCAATTGTGGAATGACCCAGCCAGCGGCGCGGACCTTCGGAGGATTGGAGTTGAGGTTCCCCAACAGCTCGGCGCGCTGTTTTTGATGGACGGCGAAGAGATCGACCGCATCACCAAAGACGTCGCGCCCCTGACCGACCTTTATCCGAAGCGACTGACGGATGAGCGCTGGGACGACGAAGCGAGTCATCGCTTCACTTTGACGTATTTGGACGCGCCCTCAGCGTTTCAACGTTTTCTTTGGTCTTCATTGATCAACCGAATCTGGCCTGAGGCGCTCAACCCGGAAACTGCCGGACTGGAATCATTTTTTAATCTTCGTCAGTCACGATATCTCTCCGAGATGAACGGAAGCAACGAGTTGGCCGAACTGGATCTTTATCTGCGCCGTTCCCGCCTGCGAATACCGGTCCTGGAGGTGCTGGGAAGTGACGGGTTCCGGCTGTCAATTGCGGAGCGTGTTGCGAAAAAATCGCAACCGCCTCCGCTGGAAACGATGCCAGACTTGGTTGCGGGAGCGCTTGCGCAACGAGACATCAACGGGGCAATTCGTCTGTTGGAGGACGAGAAAGATCGCGGCCCGTTTAGTCTCGGTGACACGTTTCTTCTTATTTATCTCTACTGTTTGAACGGCGACGTGGACAAAGCAGAAGCGCTGGCCGCCAAAAATGCTGCTGCGATCAAGAAGGATAGTTTCGTCGATTGGCTCTGGGCGAAATTGCAAAGCGAGTTCGGATTTCACCCGCCAAATTGACCACGACTGAATTTGACCGCGGATTACGCTGATAACCCAATTGGGTGAACTGATTCGCAAAGAGTCGAGCAGAGAAATCGTTGGCGTGGCGATGCACGTTCTGAATGCCAGGTTGGAGTGGAAGCGCGCGACAGCAACCGCGAGCGTCTGAGCCTCCAAACGTGACGGCTTAAATCTACACTCCACGGTCGGCAAAAAATTATCGGCGATATCCGCGTAATCCGTGGTTCCAAGGGTTCAAAAAAACTTCCAAAAAAAGTCAAAAAAAAGCTTGCCAGCCCCTGACGCGTTCCATAAAACCGGAAGTTGACGCGACAAGTACGTCCGCAAGGCCGTTCAAAAAAACTTTGAAAAAAGTGAAAAAAAAGCTTGTCAGCGTCCGGAAAAGTTAATAACCGTGGCAGAACCTAACCAAACCAATGGAGAAACTAATGACTAAAAACGTGCTAAATAAACTCGGATTCCTTGGCGTCATCTTTGTGGCGGCCGTGGGATTTCCTCTAATTTTTGCATCAAGCGCATCGGCTCAATTGCCGGCACCGGCCGTTCCGGCTAACCCGGCGGCGCCGGCGCCCTCGGCTGAGGTCGAGCGCGTGGTCGTGACCGGTTCGAACATTCCCACGGCGGAAGAGACCGGCCCGAACCCGGTGGACACCTACCGGCCGCAAGACATCGAGAAACTGGGTATCCGTAACGCAACCGACCTAACGACCTTCATCCCACAGGAGGCGGGCGGCACCGTTAACCAGAACATCGCCAATGGCGGCGACGGTACCGTCCAACTGAACCTGCGCGGCTTGCTGCCAAAAGAGACGCTGATCTTAGTGGATGGCAAACGCATCGCACAGGCTTCATTGTTCGGTGGCTACGACATCCAGTTGATTCCTTTCTCGATGATCGATCACATCGATATCCTGAAGGACGGCGCTTCGGCTGTGTACGGAGCAGATGCCGTGGCTGGTGTGGTCAACTTCTTCTTGATCCACAAGTTCCGTGGCTTGGAGATCGGTGGCACCTACGGGAACACAAACCTCGGAGCCTCCAACGATATGGGTGAATGGGAAGCGTGGTTGAAAGCCGGCACGGGCGATGACAAGACCGACATCGTGGTGATCGCCGATTTCTATCAGCGTTCGGGTGGTGTGTTCAGCCGCGACCGCGACATTTCCAGTAACGGCAATTTTGTTCCATTTGGTGGATTCGACGTTCGCAGTGGGAATTTTCCCGGTCGAATCGCGGGCACGCGTCTGATCCCCAGTTTGTTCTTCAGCGCGAACACTCCGACGCCGCATTCGGCTCCTAACCGCCAGACCTCTCCATTTTACACCAATCCGTTTGCGGTACCCGGCATTATTAATGGTACCCCTGGGGATGGGAACTACCTGTTCTTTAACTTTGCGGCTTTCACGCCAGCGCTGCCTCCGGCAGATCGTCAGACGTTCTACGGCTCGTTCACGCGGGATCTGTGCGACAAATACCTGACGATATTTGCCGATTTCAAGATTGCGCGCTCCTTTTTCGATTCATCCCTGGCGGCTGTTCCGTTTACGCCGGATCCATTTAAAACTCCGGGAAGTACCGTAGGGTTTAGCCCATCCGGCATCAGCGTGCCAATCTCGAATGCGTTTAATCCGTTCACAGTCGGAGATACGACTCTGGTTGTTAACGGAACCCCAATCCCCGTGACTACCGGCGTCCGGTTTCGTGGCATTAACGACACCGGCCCCAGACACGAGAAGTTTACCTACTGGGATATGCTCTTCGATGTCGGACTTAAGGGCGAGATGGGAGAATTTGGCGATTACTTCAAGACGTGGAACTGGGAATTGGGCTTTCGCTACGCTCGCAACGAGGGTCAGGATTTGTCCATAGGCGAGGTCAGCCAGCCTGGCCTGCGAGACGCGTTGCTGGATACGAACCCGGCCACAGCCTTCAATCCTTTCATGGGTATCCTTGGTCGCAATACGAACGCGGCTATAGCCAGGACTTATGTCAACCTGCATAGCACGGCCACCTTTGAGCTGCCATTGGCTTACGCCACGTTCAATGGTGATCTGTTTAATCTTCCCGCGGGGCCGGTGTCGTTTGCGATCGGCGGCGAGTACTACGGCGAGAGATGGAGCCGCAACCCTGACTCACTCAATACGACGTTCCAAACAATCGGTTCAACTGATCGTGAAGGCGCGAGGGTGAACCGAGATGTTTGGAGTATTTACGAGGAAGTGCGGGTACCCTTCACCAGTCCCACATGGAACTTCCCTGGCTTCTACAGCTTCGAAGTGGACTTTGCCGAGCGCGAGCAGTGGTTCAGCCAGAATACTACGCCGGTTCTGAGCACTGACTTCCCGGCGGCACACACTACCTACGACGCGCAGAAGCCGAAAGTATCTGTACGCTGGCAGCCGGTTGATCCGAAATATATCGGAGCGGTGACCCTGCGTGGTAGTTACACCGAAGCGTTCCACGCGCCGACAGTGCTCGAGCTCAATCCTGCGGGCTCGCAGAGCTTCCCGCTGGTTGTCGATCCATTTTCTTCGCAGACTGAGGCACAGGTCGAGGAACGCCTTAACGGCAATCCCTTCCTGCACCCGGAAACCGCCTATGAATGGACTTACGGGATCGTGTACAGCCCGAAATGGATCAAGGGCTTGACGGTAAGCGCTGATTGGTGGCACATCGACGTGCGCGACATCGTCGCCCCGCTGGGCGCCCAGTTTATTATCTCGAACAGCAATCGTGCACCGTTCAATACTCTCGTAACTCGCGCGCCCTCGACAATTCCGGGGGAACTTGGCCCGGTTACGTTGGTGCTCGACCCGAACGAAAACATTTCTGGTGCGATCTTCGAAGGTCTCGATTACGAAGCGATCTATATCCTGGATTCCACGATCTTCGGCCACGGAGACTTCGGTAGGTTCACGACGACAGTCAATGGCACGTGGTTGTCCCGGGCCGAGCTTCAGCCTGCCCCCGGTACGAAACGTTTCGGTATAGCTGGCGAATTCCTACCTACGTCATTCACACTGACCAGTTCGCTGCCGAGAAATCGGGCCAACTTCAGTATCTTCTACGATGGCCCGGCTGACACATGGCTAGGTGGCTTGGATGTTGGAGCAGTTGTTCACTGGATCGGCCAGTATGAAGATGACAATGTCGATCTCGTCGGAACCTACGACGGCGGAGTGCCTAAGCAGCAAACCCCGAGAACTGATCCTACAACCGGCTTGGACGGTTTACATGCGCGGAAAGTGGCGATGTGGACCACGTTTGACCTAATCCTAAACTATACGTTTAACTTGCCGCCGCCCGCCCCGGCGGAGGTGCCAGGCTTTGCCAAGGATGGAGGCAAAAACGTGCGGATGAAGGATGGCAAGGAAAAGAATGTCGTCCCAGTGTCCACGGCTGAGTATGGCTGCAGCAACTGGAAATGGTGGCTTAATAACACCACCGTCACGCTCGG
>WNFY01000831.1_pt1 | contig 28819 bp, 29 predicted proteins | sample 5400091 | NCBI WGS metagenome assembly WNFY01 (sample SAMN13153364, study PRJNA577476) | soil metagenome | isolation source: 60 cm soil or saprolite under grassland replicate 1 | place: USA:California | collected 2016-06-15 | reverse complement strand
CGCTGGGTGAGACCCCCAACTTCGAACTCTCCTTCTTCAATCGCCTTGGTGAAGATGTCACGCTCGAAAAGAACGATCTTGCGAACGCTCCAAACTACCTGGTTCGCCAGCGCCTGCCACGCGGCAAGAAGGATCTACCCATGATGAGCCCGCTGGTTCGTCCATTGCCAGCACGTGGTATCCGTGAGTAATCATATCGGTACCGATAGAATAAGAGCGTAACAATAGAGATTTCCCTGCTACATATAATTATGTAGCAGGGATTTTGTCTTGTCCAGAATTCCATAACATCACATTGGAACGACAGCAATAGCGTCGATACACACTAAAAAGTCGGAAGGCACCAACTCCGAGACGTACCCATGAAAAGAGGACATTTCTATCATAATGACAATAATCGCACTGGCGCGCAGTTGCAAGAAACGCTGCTGAATACTTCCAATGTGAAACCCGGTCAGTTCGGGCGACTCTTCAAGCTTCCGGTCGATGGTTCTGTCTATGCACAGCCATTGTATGTAAATGCCCTTGCTATCCCCAACCAGGGAACCCGTAATGTGCTCTACGTCGCGACAATGCATAATACAGTCTATGCCTTCGATGCCGACGATCCATCTATCCGACCATACTGGCAGGTCTCTCTAGGACCTTCCGCACCACTTCCTGATACCAACATTGGTCCAGTAACAAAGCAAGGGCAGCCCGACTACCGTGATATCTCGGTTGAGGTTGGTATCCTTAGTACGCCTGTCATCTCGCTTGCTCATAATGCTATCTATGTGGTTGCCTTTACCAAAAAGGGAAACTCGTATGCTTATCACCTGCATGCTCTCGATCTGGTAACGGGACAAGAAAAATTCGGTGGGCCTGTCCAGATCAAAGCCAGTGTAAAAGGAACTGGTGATAGCAGTCAGAATGGTATTGTGACCTTTGTAAGTAATCGACATAACCAGCGCCCAGGCCTGCTACTGGTGAATGAGAACGTGTATCTTGCCTTCGCCTCCTATGGTGACGCCCGCCCCTATCATGGATGGCTGCTCGGCTACTCGGCTACAACGCTCCGACAGGTAGCGGTCTATAATACGACGCCCAACGGTAGAGAAGGTGGCATCTGGCAAGCCGGTCAGGGTCCTGCTGCCGATGCGGACGAGGGTGGTGCCATCTATGTTATCACTGGCAATGGTACCTTCAAGCCTGATACCTCGGCTCTTGGTGATAGTATTATCAAGTTCAGAGCGAACCTTACTATTCTCGACTGGTTCTCTCCCTTCAATAATGCATCCCTCGATGCTGCCGATGAAGACCTTGGTTCCTCTGGCATCTTGCTGATCCCTGGTACTGACCTGGCGGTTGGCGGTGGGAAAGAAGGCAAGTTGTATGTGTTTGCCAGGAAGCATCTGGGACATTTTCAGGCTGGTAGCGATAGTCAGATCCTCCAGAGTTTCTACGTGAACCCGCGCCATCATATTCATGGTAGCCCGATCTATTGGAAAGGTTCTAAAGGTTCCTGGATCTATGTCTGGCCTGAAAATGATGCTTTAAAGGCATACCAGCTGATTGGTGGGAAATTTCAAACAACGCCCGTTTCTGTGTCCACTACGACTGCACCTCAGAATGTACCCGGAGGATCGCTTGGCATGCCTGGTGGGATTCTGTCCATTTCAGCTAATGGCAATGCGGGAGGCGTTATATGGGGCTCCCATCCTTATAGCGATAGTGCAAACCAGAAGGTTGTGGATGGCATATTGCGTGCCTATGATGCTTCTGACCTGACAAAAGAAATATGGAACAGCAAAATAAATGCCAGTCACGATGATGTTGGCAAGTTTGCGAAGTTCTGCCCTCCTACGGTTGCTAACGGCAAAGTCTACCTGGCGACATTTTCAGGCTACGTAGCCGTTTATGGCCTTCTGCCTTCACATTAGAGCAGTACCATTTCTGGTCATCAATCGGCGGCTCTACTAGCCGATACGTACTCAGGGCGATTCTTGCAATCGCCCTGGTAGCGTACTACTCTGGCTTGCAATCCTGCCATGCATTGTGTACTATCAGGGAATGTGGTACATCTAAGCCATGTCGTCGGTGTTTTCAACATGTAGTAGTGTTTTTTGAAAGGCAATCGCTAGCATGAGACAGCAGCGTGTTCTACGTTTCCCCGCGGGATTTTTGTGGGGCACAGCATCCTCGTCGTATCAATGTGAGGGTGGGAATCTTAACAATCAATGGTATCGATGGGAGCAACAGGGGCACATTCTCAGTGATGAGCAGTGCGGTGATGCCTCTAGTTGGTGGGAGATGGCGGAGCAGGATTTTGACCGGGCAGAACAGATGGAGAACAATGCGCTGCGCTTAAGTCTTGAATGGAGCCGTATCGAGCCTGCGGAGGGCCAGTGGGATAGTGCTGCGCTGGATCGTTATCGCGCAATGCTGATAGATCTACGTCGTCGTCACATCACCCCTATTGTTACTCTACACCATTTTACTGATCCGCTCTGGTTTACTGATCGTGGCGGTTTTGCCAGCGAGGACAATGTCCGTTTTTTCGTACGCTATGTTTCCCATGTTGTGGCGGCTTTGCGCGATCTCTGTAGCTTCTGGGTAACCATCAACGAGCCAAACGTCTATGCGGTCCAGGGCTATCAATCAGGGATATTTCCTCCTGGTGAGCAAGATCCGGTGCGCGCTTTGCATGTATTGCGTCATATGATACTTGCTCATGTCGAGGCGTTTTATGCCATTCGCGATCTTCAGCCTGAGGCGCAGATTGGTTATTGCTTGCACTGTCGTCTCTTTGATCCCGCCAGTCCATTGTCACCACTTGATCGCGGTGTCGCCCGTTTGCAGGAGACGCTCTTTAACTGGTCAACATTACAGGCCAGCGAAACGGGACGCTTTGCCTTCCCGTCCAACATGCTCCTACCAGCGATTCCACGAGCCGTTGGTTCCAGGGATTACCATGGGGTAAACTACTACACACGCGATATTGTCCGCTTTGATCCCGCCGTCCCTTCAGAAGTCTTCGGTCGCCGCTTTGTGCGCCCTGGAGCTACGCGCAATGATCCAGGTCTTGACGAAAGCTTCGGTGAAATCTACCCTGGTGGCCTGTACCGTGTATTAAAAGCTATCTACCAACGTACGCGCGGCAACAAACCACTCTATATCACCGAGAACGGGGTCAGTGATGCAATCGATAATCGCCGACCGCGTGCTATCCTGGAACATCTGGCCATGGTGCACCGTGCCTTGCGCGAAGGCATTCCAGTGCGTGGCTATTTCCACTGGACGCTGGTCGACAACTTTGAGTGGAATAACGGCTGGCAGGTCCGCTTTGGTCTGATCGAGATCGATCCGCAGACTCAGCGCCGTATACCGCGTCGTAGCGCCAGCATGTTCGGTGAAATCTGTCGTGCCAACGCAATCACTGAAGCAATCGTTGATCGCTATGTACCCGAAGCTGCCGATATGATCTTCGGGGCCACACCGGGACCAGGTGCACGCACGTTGACAGTTTGAGCTCGTTTCACTGCACCGTAATTCAGTAGGGGTCGGGTTTACTCCCACACGGCCCCAGGAGCGCGATCTGGCCCTTTTACCTGAGATGCATTTATCTGGCTTTACTGTGCTATAAACAGGCAGACATAGGGAACATTCTGTCCCTCAGTATTATATGCCAGTGATCCCAGTGCTGCCGCCGGAAGATGTTTCTGCTGGCTGATTGTCTCTTGCAGCAGGTTTTTGTCCTCGAAGCGTGCAAGATCGGTGAGTGCGGCGCGGAATACAGCAGCAGTCATCTGTGGGGCTCGATCACTCATGATACGTGCCCAGGCCTCACCTAACCACAGGCTGGCCCGTATACGTTCGCGGCGCGCTTCAAGTCGTTGTGCCTCGTCCTCGCCCTCTGCGACCCAGGGACGCCAGATACGCCAGGCTCGCTTGAACTTCACCAGCTCCGACCCTGGTCGTTCCTTCACCATCTGAAAAACACCCGTTGCGAACTCCAACCAGCCCCAGGCCTGCGCTTCTACAAATATTTGTGTCGCGAATGGTGTATCTTGACGGTCGTCCAGTTCCCGGTTATGTCCAACAATTGGCAAGTCCCCACTCAGATGCTTCAGTTCGTTGCGTGTGAGGAGCAGCAACTCCTGAGCATGAAAACGCTTACTCCCTATACATGCCTGGAATGCTTCCTGAGCTCGTAAGCGGGCCTCTTCGTATGTATGCTTTTGCGCGTTTAGCATGCTAATCCCTGCCTCTGGTATATTACCATTCTAACACTGGAATATTATGCCAACCTACAGGGTGAAAAATAAGATTATTCTCTCCTATATTATATCTTGTCTATCCACTCTCGTTTCAGGTACACTTTAAACAGGCAGCAATTGCAGAAGATGAAAGTTTGCTATCTATAGTCAAGAGTGTTACAGACAGCTAGAAAGGTCATTACATGGCGGACGCATCTCTATTTCATACGACTGTCGACCCTGCCATCGCCGAGTCTCATTGTTATGACGTTCTGATCGTCGGTGCCGGGCCAGCAGGCTCATCGGCTGCGTATCATCTGGCTCGCCAGGGAACAGATGTACTACTGTTGGATCGCTATACCTTTCCGCGTGATAAGTCCTGTGGAGATGCTGTGATGCCACCAGCGCTAGAAGAACTGGCTTTGTCTGGACTTAGCGACCAGCTACGCGATCAGTACTCCTCCGCTACGTATATTAGCACGTCATTGTATGGACTTCCAGCATCATACGAACCTGTCCAGCCGAGTGAGCATTTTGCAGTCGGTTATGTCGTCCCACGTGCAAGCTTTGATGCGTTACTCTGCCAGCATGCTTTACAATCAGGAGCCACCTGGTTAGATCGCGTGGTAATACACAGCGTGGAACGTAGCAATCCAGCTTATGCTATTGCTTATGGATTGTATGGTGGGCGTGCGCTACAACTGCGTGCTCGTATCGTCATTGCCGCAGATGGCTCTGGTTCGCGTCTTGCCCGGCTGCTACGTCAGGAACTCCTCCAGCAAAATAACACTGCTCCACTTACCGCTCCGCTAGATCCGCGTACTCGTTATACTGCCATGCGTGGCTACTACAGCGGTATAGAAGATCTCAAAAATGGCCTGGAATTCTATTTTCGCGCTGAGGCTGGCACCTACTATTACTGGATCTTTCCCTTACACGATGGCACTGCTAATGTGGGGGTTATTGCTAATATGACGCAATTGCGTGCGGCGCATCCCAATCTGAAGCAGTCAATAAAAAGCTTTTTGCAGTCGGCGGACCTCTCCAATCGCACTGCACGCTCGGAGTTACAAGGCAAACTCCATGCAGCCCCAATCGCCTCTGGTTTGCGCGACACAGCTCTCTATGGCGATCATATGCTCTGCGCCGGTGATGCGGCTGCACTTGTACATCCCCTGTCGGCTGAAGGCATCTCAGGTGCGCTTATCAGTGGACGTTTAGCCACTGAGACGGCACTGACAGCTCTCAACGCAAAAGACTATACTCAGGATACACTGAGTCCCTACGGAGTTGCCCTGCGAGAGCGCTACCAGGTCCTGTACGACGGCTTGCTAAATGGATCAATGCGCTGGGAAATGTGATCGCCGGGACCAGGAAACGTCCCCGTAGAGGCAGGCCTTAAAGCTGCAGAAACGGATCGTGTTCGGCAGGGCAAACTTTGATGTATTGCGGCTTCGCGTTCTCTGTCGCGTTTAGAGGTCCTCTGATCCTTACGGGCTTTCTCCTCTTCGAGCATATTCGCTGAAACGAGGGTCGATTCTGTCCTGCTTCCAGCATAGAATTGAAGGAGAAGAACAGTCAAGCACAAAGAAAGAGGAAAGCAACGATGAATCCCATGCAGATGAAACTCGAACTAGTCGCGGTGCCCGTCTCAGACGTTGATCGCGCAAAGGCTTTTTATACCGAGAAGATCGGCTTTCACGCTGATCATGATCAGCAGGTCAGGGAGGATCTGCGCTTTGTCCAGTTGACCCCTCCCGGTTCGGCCTGCTCCATAGTGATTGGGGTAGGCATCACCACCATGCAACCCGGATCGCTCGAAGGGCTTCTCATGGTGGTCTCGGACGTGAAAGCCGTCCGCCAGGAGCTGCTCAAACGAGGCGCTGACATCAGTGAGATCGACGTTCAGCCCTGGGGGTCTTTTGCCTATTTTCGTGATCCTGATGGCAATAGCTGGTCCTTGCAGCAACTCCCCAGTCGCACCTAGCTTTCACGCAGACACTCGTTGGGCGGCTTCAGGCGTGGAAGACGACAGCATTGCTGCTCTCTCGCCGATGAAGGCCCAGGAGGAACACCGGAGCGTGTATTCCCGCTCTGGTGTTCCTCCTGGGCCAACCTTTTGTGAGTAAGCGAGCAGGCATACTTAATGTGAGGATGAGCCACTTTCCTCTTGACGTTTACAAGCTTTTCCATCAGGTAAGCATATTCCTCCTGCACCTGGTAAATTGGCTGAAACGTGGATCTGGCCCACTCCTGGTGATTTAAGCTCATCAGCAGATGGCTTTGACAATCTTCACCCGCCTGAGAAGCGATTTTCTGAGACCTCTTCATAGCTCAGCAATACCCGAATCACCAAAAGTGAGCCAGACTCATTCTGCGGGCGGAATTGGTAGAATGCTGCGGGGCGTTCTTCTGCCGAACGTCCATGTTGCAGAGAACACTTGCCCACTCAGATATCTGTGCCGATTCCACCCGACATTCTCCTGGGATTTACAACTGATCTTGCGCGTCTAGACATTGTGGGAAAGAGACGAGAAGGAGTCCAGGTGCTCACGAAGCAAGGAGACCAGATCTCCCTGCGCTTCATGCTCCAGCCACTCCTCAAGAGCCACGCGCAGCGCTGTCATGTAGATGCCCACCAGGAAGCGGATCGTGGTGCGGTTCGTGGCAGCTTCCAGGTGAGAGCACAGCGCATCACAGAGGGCTGGCTCCGTTTCCACCAGCGCATAGAGATAGAGGGAAGCGATCGATGGGATCTGCATGACCACCTGATAGCGGAGCAGAAAACTGGCCCGCTGCTGCTGATACTGGCTGGCCAGGTACTCAACGGTCGCTCGCAGGGCTGCGTGCGGTGACGCCGTTGGCGCCACGCGCTGCAGAAAACGGCGACCATCGCTCTGGATGGTGTGCATGGGCCCTAAGAGCACCTCCTCTTTGGAGGCAAAATAGCGAAAAAAGGTGCGCGAGGACATCATCACCGCATCGGCAATATCCTGGATGGAGGTGTGCTCGTAGCCCTGTTGCTGAAACAGTCGGAGGGCGGCCTCTTCAATGGTGGCTTGCGCCAGACGTTTCTTGCGTTCTCGCAAACTCATCGGCTGCGAGTCATCGTCCTGAGAAGAGAGCGTGTCGTTCAATTTACTTTTTTCTCCTATTTGCTTTTGTCATTTATGACATTATAATACAAACAGACAGATGTGACAACTAGAGACAGTATTCACGCTGTGTTGATTCCTTAGGTTGTACATTTTGAAATTCCAGGGGGATCTCCCCTCACAAACCACTTCCACGAAGGAGACAAATCGATGAAAGCATTAATTTATAAAGACACTAAAACGGTAGAAGTCCAGGAAAGAGCAATGCCTGTTTGTGGCCCTGATGATGTTATTGTGCGTAATGTTCGTGCAGGGATTTGCGGAACTGATGTGACTGGATACTTGTACGGTGGGAGGCTCGTTGGCTTTTTCCCGGATTCAGAGTTTGGACATGAGATGGTTGGTTATGTCTATGAAACAGGGAAAAATGTAACGTGTGTAGAAAAAGGGGCAAGAGTGTTTGTTAATCCGATGACATGTACTCGTACTCCTGATCCATCTGCCTCAGTTAGGGCTGGCGCTTTTTCTCAATACATTGTAGTTCAAGATGCCAAGATTGAGTATAACCTTTTTCTCTTGCCTGATTCTCTCTCCTTTGAGGATGCGGTTTTAATTGAACCGTTTTCTGTAGGAACACATGGGAAGAATGTCCCTCAGACAAAACCGGAAGACCATGTGGTTATATATGGCGCGGGAACCATTGGCCTTTGTGCGCTCAGTGGGTTAATTGCGCAGGGAAACAAAAAAGTCGTCGTACTGGACATTGACGACAACCGCCTGGAAACGGTAAGGAAATTGGGCGGAAGAGGATTTAACCCGAAGTCTGGAGATACACGCACATTCTTAATCGAACAATTTGGGGAAATGAAGAAACTACATGGGTCTTCGGCGATCGATATTGATGTGGTCATCGACTGTGCGGGGGCGCCGAATATCCCAGGTGATTTTCTGAATTATGCCAAACAAGGGGCTAGGTTGTCTTGTGTGGCTTTACAGAAAAAAGAGGTCCCAATAAACTTCATGCAGATTATGAGTACAGAATGCAAAATCATGGGATCTCGAGGATATACAACAGATGACATTCTAGAGGTCATTAATAATCTGGCAAAGAGAACTTCAAATGTCACACAAATCATTACCCATACATTTAAATTAGACGATGGAGCAAAAGCATTTGAAACTGCTTCAGATCCAAGTCTTGCTATAAAAGTCGTACTGGATTTAGAATAGTCATTTTAGCATCGCTGAGAAAGAAGTACACGAACGAAAGGAAGATTATTATGAATACCCCAGATCAGACCGTATCAGAGGAAGCAATGCTCAGCCTGTTTAGCGGTGGGAGTGCTGAACTTATGGCGAACCCCTTTGCGTTGTTCGCACAAATGCGGTCCATGGGCGCCGTTATACCGATACCGTTCCCGATGGCGGGAACGGATCACCAGGCCTGGGCGGTCACGCGCATGGAAGAGGCGGTGCAGGTGCTCAAAGATCATGCCCATTTTACCGTGGACCCCAGCCCCATCGGGGTCAACAATCCTTTGGGGCACAGCACCGCCGAGACCTCCGACGCGCCGACCTTCTTTACCGCCAAAACGATGCTCACGGTCGATGAGCCCGATCATCGACGCTTACGCATGCTGGTGTCCAAAGTCTTCACGCCCAGGTATATCGAAGGCTTACGCCCGCGCGTGCAGCAGATGGCCGACGAATTGCTCGACCGCGTGCAAGCGCAGGGCCAGATGGAGGTCGTCGCGGACTATGCCTTTCCCTTACCCATCAATGTCATTGCGGAGATGCTGGGGGTGCCTCACGCCGATTGGGCACAGATCCGCGTCTGGTCGGAGGCGCTGGCGAATGGCCAGAGTCTGGGAAGGCACGATGAGGGGGTCCAGGCTCACATGCGCGCCTTCGGGGAATATACCGCGCACCTGGTGGCCGACAAACGCCAGCATCCGGCGGATGACCTGATCAGCCAGTTGATCGCCATCGAAGAGGAAGGAGATCGGCTCAGCGAAACGGAACTGCTCTCGATGATCACGCTGCTGATCTTTGCTGGTCACGAGACCACCTCCAACCTGATCGGCCCCGGCACCTTGCTGTTGCTGGATCATCCCGCTCGGCTGGCGAAGCTCAAAGCCGACCTCAGTCTGGTTCCCGCGGCGGTCGAAGAACTGCTGCGCTTCAGCGGGCCAGCCGCTATCGCGGGACCGCGTTTTGCCACCGAAGACATCGAGCTCGCCGGGCAGCAAATCAAGCAAGGGGATGTCCTTATCCCCTTCCTGCACTCGGCGAATCACGATGAGAGCCAGTTTACCCAGCCAGAGGAGCTGGATCTTGCGCGCACGATCACTCGCCATCTCGCCTTTGGGCATGGCATCCATACCTGTTTGGGGGCACCGCTGGCCCGCATGGAAGGGGACATTGCCTTTACTACTCTGCTCAGGCGCATGCCCAACCTGCGGCTGAGCGTCCCCCGTGAGCGCATCACCTGGCACTTCAGTAGTAACTTCCGGAGTTTGACCACCCTGCCTGTGGCTTTTTAGCTCAGAGATCAGAAGGGAAAGAAGAAGGAGTAGACGATGACCACCAGACATCTTGTTGATCCCGAGCTTGTTGCTATGCTCGATCGGTTTCCTGCCCTGGAACTCAGCGGGGAAACCGTGGTGCAGATGCGCGCCATGATGGAGGAAATGAGATCCCACATGGCTGCGAATCTGCCCGCGAGCTTTTTCTAGGAGCTAGCCAGGGAAAGACGCCAACGATTTCAGCCAGCATGAACACTAAAACACAACAGAGGTGATGATCTATGGAAACAACGATGACAACCGGGGAAAAGATGCTTTCTGCCGACAGCGTTCGCGCACTGCCTTTACGTGAGCGGGTCGGTCTGGTTATCAATACCATCAGTGCCAGAGAGGCCATTCAAACGATTATCGATGCGGAAGAGGCGGGCGTGCGCCAGCTCTGGACCACGCAAGGCCCCACAACGATTGATGTGTTGACCGTCCTGACCGTCGCAGCCACGCGGACCTCGACGATTCGGGTGGGTACTTCTATTCTCCCCACCTATCCGCGCCATCCTCTGGCCGTGGCTGCGCAGGTGAGCGCCTTCCACGAGCTGGCCCCTGGTCGCCTCAGACTGGGTCTCGGTGCAAGCCATCGCCCGACGATCGAGGGCATCTATGGCATCGAGATGACCGCGCCGCTTGCGCACACACGGGAATATGTTAGCGTACTGCGGGCGGCGCTGTGGGAAGGGAAGGTCTCCTATCATGGGCGCTTCTATCACGTCACGGCCAGCCTGCCAGCCCCGGCACGGGTCCCAATCCTGGTCTCCGCGCTGGGGAGAGGCGCGTTTCAAGCGGCGGGCGAGCTTTCGGATGGCGCGCTTTCCTGGAATTGCCCCGTTCCCTATCTCTTGCAGACGGCACTTCCCGCCCTTCAGGAGGGTGCAAAGCAGGCACAACGCCCTGTCCCGCCGCTCGTTGCTCACCTTCCTGTCGCACTCGCTACGGATCGTCAGGCAGTGCTCGCTGCTGCCCGGAAGCGGCTGGGCGTGTACGGGCGGTTGCCGTTCTATCGGCACATGTTCGCTGAAGCCGGTTATCCCGTCCCGGAAGATGGGACGCTGCCCGAGGCGCTGCTCGACAGCCTGGTAGTCTCTGGCGATGAGCAGACCATCGCCACGCGACTGCGCAACGTGTTGTCCAACGGGCTGGATGAACTGCTGCTGCTGCCCATTCCTGTCAAGGATGAAGTGCAGGAACGGTCTCACCTGGCTCATCTGATCGGGCAACTCTAGCCTGCTACCGAGAGGTGGTAGAATGAGAGAGTGGGGCGCTGGCCGCCGCCCGCGAAGAACAAGCATAGGAAAGGATCATTGGTATGACACTCCTCAGCCGTCTTTTTGGCAGACTTCTTTGTCCGACTCTGTAGAAAATGTAGGACACGCTGTCAAACTGATAGAAAGAATACTTAACTAGAAGACAGCGCTTTAGAACAGGGAACTACCAGCAACGGCTGTGCTCACACACCTTGTTTTGTTGTATAGTATGGTAGTTACACTCTTTATCAGAGGACGTAGTACCTTGTTGCTCGGAACTCTGAAATATTTACGACGAGGCTGGAATAATAAATGCAAAATTCAACCTTAATCTCTGAAATGCAAAAGTTTCAATTTGGCAGTAGAATACTCTGTTCTGATGGCGAAGATGGTGTGCTGACCCATGTTGGTTTTGATCCTGCCACCCGTCGCGTAACCCATATTGGTGTAAAGCCAGGCCGCCTCTTTAGCAAGACAGTTTACCTGCCATACGAAACTGTGGAGGGTGCAAGCGGTGATGGTGTCACTCTGAACATCACCCGTGACCAACTGAGCACTGCGGACAAGTCAGAACCGGGCGGTGCTCTATTCGATGCGAAAAGTGTCGTGCAACAATCAGATTCCAGTGCGAAAGGTCTGTTACACCTTGTCGCCGTCCATCCTCAAAGTGGAGAACTTGCCTATTGTGTTGTGCGTAATCTCCGTCCGGGACAGAGTAACCTGATACAGCAGCAATACGTGACGAAACTGGAGCCAGGCCGCATCATTATCTCTGTTCCAGAAGCAACCTTCCAGACACTTCCCCCTTATCGTCCAGATGCAGAGTTACAGCGAGAGGTCGAGAACATTCTCTTCGATCTCACTCCTCTGCACGTCGATTTCAAGGGCATGACTATACGTGTGCTGGATAGTGTGCTGTACCTTGATGGCAACATCTCCAGTTCTCTGCGCAGTGATATTGTACAGGATCAGGCTCTGGGTGTGCCCGGTGTGTTGGAGATCAAGAATAATCTGATCGGTGACGATACACTGGCAGGCAACCTGGCAATGGCTTTATCGCGTGATGCTCGCACACGCGATCTGCCGATTGGTGTCTACCCCCGCCTGGGCGATGTACGTCTGAGTGGTGCCGTCCATACCGCCGAGCAAAAAGCTGCCGCTGAAGAGATCGCACGTGCTTTCCCCGGCGTACGCTCTGTAACAAATGATCTTCAGATCAATCCCAAAATCGATATTCTTCACGTCATGTCTTCATCTGAAGGCGGCGAGGCCGAAGATAAGGTGCCCGGCAAATATATCAGACATACAAAGTAAATTACCCATTCATTGATATCTCAGGAGCAGTGTCATATAGACACTGCTCCTACCTTCTACCACTTTTGCCCTGTCACCGAAGAATAGGTAGATAGAAATGTAGTTATCCATGGTCGTTGTTTGTCCTGTTCGTATGCAAATTTTCATCACATGTCTCAAATTGCGTAAAGATATAGTTGACAAAGAGCAAATGATAGGTTATTATGAATGCATTGCTGTGCTATAGTGTTCTTCTGGCTGCATACCAGGCCACGCGAAAGGAGGAGGCATGGACGGTCTTGAAAAACTCCGTTCAATAGATCGTGAGTTGCTTACACCCGTCAATGGTGATCTCACTGCATCACTTCGCCCGTTAACGCGACACATGCGTGTGTTACGCAATGAAGTTGTGGCATCCGCTTTGAAGGAGCTATGGCAGGAGTTAGAGTTTGATGGCGAACCATTGATCTTCGACTCGCCTTCACATGGCCGCATGTATACGGAGCATCATCCCACCTTGCTCGATCAGTTGGTTGCCAATGGCAGGCGTCGCAAGCGTTCTGTTCCTGGTCAGCTTGCAAACTGGCGGCGCCATGACGCGCCACAAGATGCTCACGGTATCGCGCTGGTGCCAGCGGGGGCATATCTAATGATGCCTGACATGCAGCGACACGCCGAGGCTGGTAATCGTGGCGCGGTGCCAGGTGCTCCTTACGGCTGGCTCAGCTACACTTTCACGGCGGGCTGGTCTGCTTTATCGGTCTACTTCTATGATGATAACGAGAATGATAGTGGGCTGATGGTCATAGCAGCGATACCATACGGTCGCCAGGATGAGTGGCTGGCTTTTCTGGAACTGTTGGATGAGATCCGCAGTACTATTGCACGCCGCGAACGTCGTGGACACATAGAGATTATTGGTGGCGATGACGACCTCGTAGATGTAATCAAGCGCACTACCATGCACGATGTGGTTCTGCCTCCTGAGACGCTGGAGCAGGTGGCTGCTCAACGCCGTATCTTCTCAGCCCAGATACTGCGCCGCTATGCTGCTCTACACGTGCCGCGTCTGCGCAAGGTAATTCTGATCGGCCCGCCAGGTACTGGCAAGACAACTTTGCTCAAGGCCGAGGGTGCGCGTCATGCGAAACAGGGCGGCGTGGTATTCTACGTGTGTGCGCCACCGCGGGGTCGCGGTTCCAGCCCCTGGCAGCAGCTTTCTTATGCGTTGCAAAATGCGGCGGAGAGCAAACTGCCTGCACTTGTCCTGGTCGAGGATTTCGAGATGTTTGTTTCCGATGTCCACGAACTCCAGATGGTGCTCAACACGCTGGATGGCGTTGCCACGCCCGACAACCCTGCGGGAACACTTTTGCTGGCAACCAGTAATGATCCTGAGCGCATCGATCCACGTATCCGCGATCGTCCGGGCCGCGTAGATGTGCTGATCGAGGTCGGCCTGGTCGAAGATACGGAACTTGCGCTGCGCTTCCTCAAACACTTCCTGGGCGCTGCCTATCGTGAAGAGGAACATGCTCCTATGGCAACCGAACTCTTAAAACAGCCCGGTAGCCATTTCCGCGAGGTCTGTATTGCTGGTGCTATGCGGGCATTGGAGAAAGATCGTGCCGAAATTCTGCGCGAGGACCTGCTCTGGGCGCACGAAACTATTCTCAATGGTCGTGCTCTCGCCTCGCAAGCCGAGCACTTTATGCCGCCATCCGCTCGCAAGCGCGGTAATTTCTTCGGCAAGGGGAAAGATCGCTGATCGTAACTCCTCGCCGCCTGCGGCGGCTCGCTTCTTGATGTGTGGATGGTGTGAGTGGTGGTCGCCGGCCACCACTCACACCATCCACACACAAAATAGCTTGCGAAGCGCCAGAGGCGCTGAGGAATCAGAAGACCCCTTCTGAATAGCTACCTCATGGTCTGTTTGCTTAGCTCGTCAACGCCTGGTCCAGATCCTGAATGATATCGTCGATATGCTCGATACCTACAGACAGCCTGATGCAACCCTCTGTTATGCCCATACCACGCCGCTCTGCCACTGTCAACGTGCGATGCGAGGAGATCGCTGGGTAGCTTACTTGCGAGAATACATCACCAAGCGTCGTAGCCGATAGACACATACGCAAATTATTCATAAAACGGAAGGCGGCTTCACGTGACTGCGCTTTCAACTCAAATGCCAGCAACCCACCATAATGCCCAGCGCCCAGCAACCTGTTTGCAAGGGCATGCTGTGGATGATCGGCAAGTCCAGGATAGTAGACTTTGTGAACCGCTGGATGATCTTGCAGGAAGCGTGCCACCTGACATGCATTGCTACAGTGCCGCTCCATGCGTAACGGGAGAGTTCTCAATCCACGTATCATCATATGCGATTCGAAAGGACTGAGCATCGCACCTAAAAGCATACCGTAACTTCGTAATTGATCGAGGAGCGCGTTTTTGGCGCTGATAGCCACTCCTCCTGTGCTATCTCCATGTCCACTGATATATTTCGTTGCGCTATGCACCACAATATCAATACCATGTTCAATCGGTTTGAGCAGGTAAGGAGTGGTAAACGTGCTGTCAACGATGGTCACTGCTCCCACTTCGCGTGCAGCAGCGCTGATAGCATCCAGATCGACCATTTTGACCAGCGGATTGGAGATAGTTTCCACATATACGACGTCAGGCTGCTCGCTGCGGATGAACTCCGCAATGTCGATACAACACAGATCGTTCAGTACTACTTCGACTCCTACAGGCGTGAAAACTTTTTGCAGCAAGCTGATGGTTGGTCCGTAGAGATCTTGCGATGCCACGATCTTCGCTCCTGAAACGAGTCCTGCTGCTACGAGTGAGGCGTGAATGGCGGCCATTCCCGAGCCGAACGTGACCGCTCCAACACCTCCTTCTGCCTGCGCCATGGCTTCTTCGAGTCCATTCGCGTTCGGGTTGCCCTGGCGCGCGTAGACAAATGCTGGCTCACCCGTAGGTGCGGTACCCTCGAACGATTGATCAAGAGCTTCTATGCTGGGATAAAGATACGTGGTACTGGCGTAGATAGGTCGTATGGTTGGAGTGCCGATAACACTATCAGGGCGACTGCGCCGCCCGCCATGAACGAGCAATGTCTCAATATTCCAGGGGTGGTCTTGTTCGTCGTGCATGATAATCCTCTCGTTGTAGTAGTGATCTGCCCAGATCTCCCACTGTCAATGAGGCACAGGCATAGATACAGGGGAGCCAGTAGGGAACATCAATCGCGACTGCCGCACTCCCGAACAGCAGCGGTACCCACCATGCCAGTCCAAATAGAACTGGTGCTGCATAGCGTTCAATTCTGCTGTAGACATGAAGTGTATCAAGCGCTGAGCCGATGACTGCGCCGCACAAGAAGAGCCAGAGCGCGGACCGTGGAATGTGTAACAGGCGACGTAGACGACTCATATTCCTCTTTCTGCCAGGTCAGGGTGTACATAGTTTGTTTAGATACTGGAGCGATTCCAGCAATTCACTAACCAGAGGCAGCTCCGCCTCATTATCTGCTGTCCATTGCTGATAGAGAGCATTGTAACGATCCGCGAGAATAATGCCGGGTGACAGCGTATGCGTTGCCGCCTCCCAACGCGTATAGCGCTGAATGACATTGCCTGAGGGATCGGCGAGTAACGGGAACGCTAGACGCAGATTCTCCTGTGCTTGCAGGTTAGCAACAACGGTATCGGCTGTGATACCCAGGAGCGCACAGTGCTCCTCCCGAAATGCTGTGTAGTGCTCTGCAAATGCATGTAACAACCCACGCCCTTCGCTTGTAGTGATGCTGCGTGCAAAGAGTAGCAGCAGATGATCACGCTGCTTATAATCCCAGGGACCATGTGGCATACCATCGGCGCCGGGTAGCGAAAAAGCTGGAATGATCTGACCCCTTTCCAACTGTGGGTAGGGTGTTTGTTCTGAATTTGACATATATTCCCTCAGATTGGCTATTTTTTGTGTTAGCTATATGCATAACATAGTACTTCATAATCCACGCTTTCCGCTAGTTCTGTGTTACACTGGCGGGCGAGGCAGATGTGGCAGAACCATCTCTTCAAGCGCCACTGCGACACCATCTTCACTATTGCTTAAGGTCACGTAATCTGCCAGCGCCTTTACTTCATCGTGAGCGTTGCCCATTGCGATACCCAGGCCTGCAAATTGCAGCATACCAATGTCGTTATGATTATCGCCGAAAGCCACGATCTCCTCAGGAACGATACTCAACACCTGTGAGAGTATCCTGAGTGCATGCCCTTTAGAGGCCGTTGGATGCAGGAATTCCAGCAGGTCACGCGATGCCTGAGTAACATAGATCTGATTAGCCAGCAAGCGCTCTAACTCACCCCGTTTCTGCCGCAATGTGTGCTCACTTCCTACCCCTATCAATTTGATGCAGGGCTGAGGATAAATAGTTGTGATGTCCGCGACCTCTATCGCCGGAGGTACTGGGGGACGATACCATGTGCGTGCATTGGGCGTATCCTGCTCAACATATACATACTCGTGCGTATGATAACCCCGGTAGAGCTCGGCTTCATGGAGTAGCGCTAGCGTAGGCAAGATATGCTCTGGTGGTACCAGCAGCTCATGCAGAATCGCGCCGCTCTGTATATCTGCGATAATAGCTCCATTATAGATAATCTGCGGAGCTCTCAACGGTAGATCCGCGCAGATCACACGTAGCACGTTGAGCGTCTGTCCCGTAGCAATCACGAGCTGCATACCCGCTTCAACGGCTTGCGTAAGTGCATGATAGGTGCGGCGTGTGATGAGTCGTTGTGGTGTGAGTAGCGTTCCATCCAGATCAATGGCAAGTAGGCGGTACATGCAGGCGCTCCCAGTTTGATAACGTTTGTTGTGTTTATTGTCAACAGTTTAGCATATGCTGAATATTTTTGTTCTGGCAAGGGGAATGAGGAATCTTGCCAAATGGCATTGATACCTTTATACTAGCGGCAAGAGATGAATTATAAAGAGATAGGGAGACAATCGTGCAACGTACACAACGAAAACGGTTAGAGCACATCGGTGCGTTGCTGGTAGTGGGCAGTGGCAAAGGCGGTGTAGGTAAATCAACAGTAAGCGTAAATCTGGCGGTTGCCTTAAGTAAGCAGGGTGCAAAGGTTGGTCTGCTCGATGGTGATGCCTATGGTCCCAGTATTCCTATGATGCTAGGTGTGCGCAGGCGTGCAGCAAGTAAAGGGTCAGAAGCAGTTCTGCCACTGGCGGAGCGTCAAGATCCGCCTCCTGAACGGAAAATCAAGCCGCTCCCACGCTATGGTATTAAGATTATGTCTGTCGGTTTCTTCATTGGCGAGGAACAGGCTGTTGCTCCTATGCCCGATGTGTTGGGTATGCTTATCCGCCAACTGCTCTACTCGGTCGACTGGGGCGAACTGGACTATTTGATTATCGACCTGCCGCCTGGTACCAGCGAACCTCAGGCGACATTATGTCGTGAAATACAACTTGAGGGTGCTGTACTGGTCACAACACCGCAGGATATTGCGCGTATTGATACCTCTAAAGCGCTTGCTATGTTCCAGGCGGCACATGTGCCTGTGCTGGGTGTGGTACAAAATATGGATGGTTTTCTCTGTCCCCATTGTGGCGAAAGCGTAGAAATTTTCCCTCGTAGTCAGGAAGCTCGTATTCTCCTCGATGAACTGCGCCTTTTAGGACGTATTCCGCTTGATCCCGCTGCCGTGATCAGTGGCGATAGGGGCCATCCAGTTGTGGTAAGCATGCCGGAATCACCTGTTGCAAAAGCTTTTATCACTATGGCAGAACAGGTACAGGCCTCGCTAGCGGCTCCCAGGGTGGAGGCAAGCCCCGCGCCTACGACAGAACCATCGCCAGCTTCCTCAGTCTCTGAACAAGATACAGAAGATGCGGATCAAGGAAGGCAGATAGAGGATGAAAGAGAAGATTAAAGGGCTGCTTGCAGGCATGATTTTTCGTTTGATCGCGCTGCTCACACTCGGCCAGATCTCTCCGATTTTGAGCGCCTGCGTGATCATTGAGCGCGATGGCAAATTCTTGCTGATCGATCGTTCCGATGGTATGGGCTACACTATTCCAGGTGGTGTCGTGCGCTATAAAGAGACGTTGGAGCAGTGCGTACTGCGCGAGGCACGTGAGGAGACTGGCTACAATGTGCAACTGCAGGGATTGGTTGGCATCTACTCTACTCTTAAGCGTGATCCGCGTTTCCGTGCCGTCGCCATTGCTTACAAAGGCTCAATTATCGATGGAACAGAACATGGTTCGGGCGAGGGAAGTACTACCTGGCGCGAACCGGGCGAAGTTTTCGGGCGTATGGCCTTCGATTGCGAGCATATGCTCAAAGATTATTTGAGTAATACACAACGGCTTTCGTAGTGCGTTTAAGTACTGATAACGTTCGCTACTATATGATATAGTGAGGATGCTTATTCTAGATCACGAGGAGATCACTTATGCCTATCTGTCCTATCTGTGACGATACGGGTCTACAGAACTCCGATTCGACTAATCCTGAATTTTGTTACTGCTCTGCTGGGAAGCAGGCACGGCGTCAATGGGAAGCGAGTCATGCGTCCGGTAAGCAGGGGAAAAATACTCCCCGCTCGGCAAGCTTTATAGATATCACGAATCTGGAGCAGGTGAATGCCAGCGTGGATGCTATGCGTGCCTCGCTGCTTGGCTCTGGAGCGAGCGAGACAACTGCTGCTCCTGCGAAGCATCCTGCTGTACAATTGCTCTTCCAGGTGGCCCATGCAGGACATGAGGTTTCCGTTGTGGAGGCCACGCAATTGTATGACCTGGCCAAAGCCCTCGAAGGTTTCCTGGGTGGGTTGGCGCTTGTACGTAACAGTAAGCGCTAATGCCCAGTTCTTATAGAGTTGCTATCGCTAGCAAAAATAGATAAAAATATTGACACTTTAGCATGTGTACACTATACTTTGTATGCATGTGCTGTCTTATTTGAGCGGAGAGGGTATATCTTATGCAGTGTCCGCGTTGTGGCAATGAGTGGGATGTTAGTAAGAGTCCTTGTTCACATTGTGGTCTGCGAGTACATTTACCAGGCCCTTTACGTTCAGTCGCTCGTACCTCTATGCCTCACCAACAGTCTCTACCCGTCGGTAATCCTGTTACTTCCCCTCCGAAAAGTATTCCGCCGCGTCCCCAGGTGTCTCCTATGGCTGTTCAAACGCGAAGCCAGTTGCTTCCTGCTTCGTATCGTCTGCAATCTCCACTTCGTGCAATGCGCCTGGTTATAGATTCTTTGCCGCGGAGAGGTGATTCGTATATGGGAAGAGCACAAGGATTACCAGGACCTGCGTTACTACCTGCCTCGTCTTCTCTCATTCCACGGATCTCAAATCACGTTCTTCCATATGAAAGTCGCCAGTTGATGCCTGGAACATTGTTGCGCAGTGGCCGCTACCGCTTGCATGAACTGCGGAGCCACCAGGAGTGGCTCTCTGGGGCCTACGAAGCTGTATGGATCGCACAGGATGCTCAGCGTTCGGGCACATTGGTGACGATGTGCGAACTGGTCATCCCTGGGCAAGACACGGTGCGAGCACAGTCTCTGCTGCGCACCTCCACTATGGCCTTGACCTCTATTGGTCGCCATCCCTGTGTTCCAACACTCTGGGATGCCTTTATTTATGAGTGCTGTGTCGTTCTTTTTAGCGAGGCGAAAAAGATCTGGCCTGATTTTATTGTTTTTCTTTGGTTCCCACGTGAATAGCCACTATTCCTCCCGAGAGACGATAGAAACGCACATCACTCCAGCCAGCTTCCTCCATAATTTTCTTCACGGAGGGAGCATCTGGAAATGTGGTGAGCGAGTTGGGCAGGTAATTGTACTCTTCAAATGCCTTTCCAATGATGGAACCAAAGAGTGGTGCCAGCTTGTAGAAGTAGAAGTAGAACAGGCCACCAAAGATTTTACCGGGAGGATGGTTGATCTCTAAACAGGCAACATGTCCTCCCGGTCGTACAACACGCAGCATCTCGCGGAAACCCTGTCGGAGATCGGTAAGATTGCGTATCGTGAAAGCAGAGCAACAACCGTCAACACTATTATCTGGCAGGTCAATGTGCTCGGCATCTCCAATCCGCAATTCAATGCAATCTTGCAAACCCATGCGTGCCAGTTTAAGCTTACCCTGCTCCAGCATCTCCGGAGTGATGTCCATGCCTATCATGTGCGTGCCTGGACCGGAAGCACGAATAACGGCAATAGAAAGATCCGCGGTTCCCGTACCCAGGTCGAGGCCCGTTTCACCTGTGCCTAAAGCCAGGTAGCGCGCTGTGCGAGCGCGCCAATAGCCATCCAGACCGAAACTCATCAGGCGATTCATCAGGTCATAGATACGAGCAATACGCCCAAAGAGACGCTGTACGTAAGGACGCTTGCCACCCGTCTCCTTAAACTTGTCCTCTAATGATATCTTTGTCATCATACAAAGGTCCTGTTGTTGTGTAGCATGCCCTTTAGCTTTTACGAGATACGACGAAATCGATGAGTTCATCCAATACATCGCGATTCCTTGAAACTGGGAAGTGATACAACGCTTCGCGTGCCTTATTTGCATACGCATGTGCATCAACCATGGCTTGTCTTACACCATATCCCCGCGCTACTGTGCTCACGACGGCCTGTATGTCTTCTTCCTTCTGAAGGGCTCCATTAAGTAATGGTTGTACCTTTTGCGCCAGACCGTCGCCTGGCTGTTGCTGTAACGCGTAAATCAGTGGCAACGTTACCATACCTTGCCGTAGATCGTTTCCTGCCGGTTTCCCAATTGTTGACTGATTTTGCGTATAGTCCAGTATGTCATCGATGATCTGAAAGGCTATACCCAGGTCCATCCCATATTCGTGTAGTTGCTCAATATCTTCTTCTGATGCTTCACTGACAATCGCACCGCCCTTGCTACAGGCTGCAATAAGACAAGCCGTCTTATGTCTAATCTTCTCGTAATACGTTTCCACCGTAAGGTCAATACGTCCGGAAGTGATCATCTCCAAGATCGTTCCTTCGCAGACCGTTGCTACTGTCTCTGCAAAGAGATGGTCAATACGGTTATCGTTAATATCAGCGACCAGGCCCGATGTTTTGGCGAAATAGTAATCACCAAGCAGAATTGCTATCTTGTCGCCCCACAATGCATTGACCGTGGGATTACCGCGTCGTGTCTTTGCCTCGTCTACAATATCATCATGGATAAGCGAGGCGAGGTGCACCATCTCGTATGCAACGCTCAGGGGGAGCAGTTTGTCGAAGCGGTACGTATTCAACTTCCCTGAGAGCAGCGTAATCGCTGTCCTCAAGTGTTTGCCGGGTGATGCAATTGCGTGCATTGATGCGGAATTAAGGATGCCAAGACCGGATGTTGCTCTTTCCTGGAACGTGCTATCCACCTGGTCGAGATCATCTTGTATACCCGCAAATAGTCGGCTCAACGTGGCCGTGGTATTCATAGGACTCTCCATTTCGCATCTCTTCTAGCACTTGACGAAGCCCCGCCAGCTGAGACGAAGAGATGCTATATCTGTCGTTAAATGCTACATCTCTTGCTATAATCTGTAGCGTACTCTCTTAGATTATAGCGCGCACCGTCCATCGCATCATAGAGTGCTTGTGCACAGTATCAGCGCAGACCTGATTTCTCTCTATATGTCGGACGTTGTATCGACTTCAATCAGGTCTTCCTGCACATATCCCGCTGTCAGGTTGAATTCGTCGAGTGCATCAAGGGCTGTACGATACTCCTTCCAGCTTAAACGTCGATTAAGTATGGGATCATTGACGGCCTTCCACGCCGGAAAGTACTGATCCATGAGGCTGATGGGAGTATCAGGACCTAGCTCCTCTGCTATCCAGTGCAATACCTCGCGTGTGCCTGAAACATCCTCGGGCATAACAAGGTGACGGATGAGTAGTCCTCTTTGTGCAATACCCTCTTCGTCGAGTTGCAGTGGACCAACCTGGCGGTACATCTCGCGCAACGTCGACTGATTGTAGTCAACATACTTTGGCATCTTCGAGGTCCGCAGCGCATTTTTGTTGTCAGAGTACTTGGCGTCGGGCAGATAGATATCAACGACACCATCCAGCAATTTTAATGTCTCCAGGTTCTCATAACCGGCACAATTGTAAACGAGTGGCAGACGTAGGCCTTTGCTGCAAGCAGCTACCAGCGCTGCCAGTATCTGGGGCACAAAGTGCGTAGGTGTAACGAGATCCAGATTATGGCAGCGTTTTTTCTGCAGGTAGAGCATCATATCTGCGAGGCGTTCTGGTCCGACGCGGTGCCCTAATCCACCCTGGCTGAGCGAGAAATTCTGGCAATAGGTGCAGCGTGCCTGACAATACCCAAAGAAAATTGTGCCGGCTCCGCGTGTGCCACTGATCGGTGGTTCTTCGCGCCTATGTACATTCCATGATGCAACAATGGCTTCCGTGGCTGAGTGGCAGACGCCGGTTTTGCCAGCGATGCGATTGCAGCGACAATTTTGCGGACAGATAGTACAACTCCGCAATATCTCCCAGGCTGCTGCCGCGCGTTCTGCCAGTTCACCTGTTTCGTAAAGAGTAAGATAGCTGGGATAATGAGGATTGGACATTCCGTCGCCTTTCAAAAAATGTGCCCAGTTCTAGAACTGGACACATTATAGTCTTTTGAGAAAAAATGTTTACGACTTCGGCCACTTGAAGCCACGCTGTGACGGCCTGGGGCCCTTTGTGCCTTCTTTCGCTGTACCCGCTTTTTTTGCGCGGGTAGTCGAACTGGCACTTCGCGTGCGAGACTTTCGTAGTTGGGCAGGTTTTTCTCCTGCGCTAACAACTTCTTCTGTCCTCTCACCAGCCTCAATGGCCTGTTCTGCGTCCGAGTTCGCTGTTTCTGGGATATGAACTTGACCTACGAGACTCTCGGTACCCTCAGCAATATCTGTCCAGAATTGCGCTTCTTTGCGTTGTACCGGACGTGGTCCCTTGAGTACACGGCCATCAGGTAAACGGGTGACGTGCCGCTCTTCTGTTTGCTCCTGGTCCTGATCGTCGTAGCGTTGTCTTCCACGAAAGGCTCTGTTTCCTGGACGATCAGGACCAGGACGACGATCATTATTGCGCCTGTTCGGAGCTTCATCACGCCTATCGAAGCGCTCGTAATCTCCCTCGAATCGTTCGCGACGTCCTGAGCGGTAAGGTCCTTCTTGCCGTTCATCCGTCTGCTCAGCGCGCTGGACCCAGGAGCGGCTTTGCCAGCGTGGATTCTGGGTATCAGGACCGGATTGCCGTTCCTGGTATCCTCTTCCGTCGAATGGACGCCGAGGATGCTCAAAATTGCGTTCTCTGTGCTCATCACGTCCAAAATCGCGTCGTCGATAATCTCTGTCCCGGTCGCGACCCTGGAACTGACCACCCTGGCCGCCTCGACTCCGCGGCTGGCTATTGTCCCGATTATCACGATAGGCCGGACGTGCGCCATGTGATTGCTCTCCGTAACCACGACGCTCACCAAAACGCTGGCCCTCGGAGGAAGTGCGCCGGGCAGAATTTCCTGAGTCAAACGGGCGAGGGCTATAGTTATCGTTGGACGTGCGCTCGAAGCGCCGGGGATTGTCCCGATACTGCTCCTGCCGATTACTGCTATTATAGGGTCTATTGCCACCGTGACCATTTTGTGAGGAGGAAGCTTCTGATGGCGACTGATTGCGCCAGTTCTTGCGTGGTGGCTGCCCATTGTTGCTACGTGGACGATAATCCGCGTGAGAGTGTTGTGCTCCAGACTCCCAGGCCCGATCGACTATTTCACGATTCAGGCGTGGACGTGCTGGCCGTGGAGCTCGCTCGTCTCCATAGTTATTTGAGGATCTGTCGCGAAATGACGGACGCGAGTCATCTCGCCTTTGCTTATTGTATTCTCTGGTCATAAATCCTTTCACGGTTGAACCGTATGGGGGTGTACTTTAAGTAGTGGTTAGATCGGCAAGATCCTTTGGTGACTTCCTCCCGTCGGTCGTTCCACACCTACTCTAGCTTGTCCTTGCAATTGGCTTGTGGTAAAGGGGCCGTCTCTGGGTATTATACCACATTAAACTTCTAGAGTATAGCCTTCCATATGGGTGCATGGGTGGTGTCATGGTGATCTTTGTTCTAATGCTGGTGTTCACTTTGTCGCATTGCTGCTAGTTGCTGTGCTGTGTTTTCTCCGTAGTGAGAAGGGAAGCATCCAAGCAGAGTTTGACAGGTTGAACATCGTACCTCAATCACAGTGTCTTGCTGATGAAATGTCACATAGATGTCAGGTAGTGTACCGCCTGTAATCCAGCGTGTTACCTCTTCTCCTTCGTGTCGAAAGTGAAGCTCACCGAACGGACTTCCGGTTAATGTGAATCTGATCTTTTGCACTGCTGTAAGCATGTTACGCTCCTCTCCCGCTCAATTCCTGAAGACGCTTTATTCCCTGCTCATCTAACGGAAAGTCATACGCAAGACGACCAGGGGCGATAGATTTTCCTTTCATCAGACGAAAACCTGCTTTACGTACAAGGTTATCACCTTCTTTCGTTGCTGAGACTGTGTACACAGTTTGAATGAGGTAGCCATTGGCACGGAGATCGAGAAGCATAGCAGCAAGCCGAGAAGCGATGATGCCAGCATAGAGGTGACTTAGATGTGATGAGAGAGTAGGGTCAACAGCCATCACATCAATATAAATGTCAAAAGGTTCTAGCCGCGTGAATGGTAGCACCTCTTTCACCGTGATTTCTCGCTCAATTCTCCGTCCGGTGAGCAAATTATCAAGAAAAGCAGAGGGAAATCGGAACACCGAAACATAGCCGACCACTTGCCCGTCTACTTTAAGAGACCAGAATGTGAACTCACTCTTTTGCTGAAAGGCAATCCGTTCAGGCAGTGGTGTGATAAATTCTTGTCCGAAGCAACGAATGCCTATCTGCATTTCTTCTTCTTGATCTGCTGGCGTTGATTTTGAGAATACAATTCTCTCATGCTGCTCGAAAATCAGGTTCATTGCACGAGCAAGAGCGTCGATATCCCGTTTGGGGTAGATGCTGTGTATCTTTCCAGGTGGTGTCACCTTTGGGATAAGTCCCTGGTTCACTTTTCGGTGAAACATTGTTTTTGATAAGCCAAGCTTAGCCATTGCTTGACCTGCTGTGTAGTACTGACCGCTCATGGACTCTCCTTCAACTGGCGCTGATTGGGCACTGGTTGGTTCGCGATTCAATCGCAATTCACTCACGAGCCACTCACCCCTCAATCGCGAATCACTCACGAGCCACTCACGATTCTATCAGATTAGACGGTACTGTGTGTTATGAACAGAAGAAAAGGAGTAGGAGACAAAAGCAGGGGGAATAAGTAATTAAGGTTTGGGTTAATTTATCGACGCTTGATGTTGGTGAGATATGGCCCTTGATAGCGGACAATGCACTGTTTTTCATATGTAAGTGCATCATCATTATCATTCGTTCTGTAAAGAATAGTTCTTTGTACCTGACCTCCATTCATCCAGATATCCCGAATAGTTCTACACTTCTCACATCTACAGCCTGTTTTTGCTTCTGCTTCGTGAGCATCTATTCGTTTCCCTGAGCCTTTTCCAATGTAAAATACGGTACCCCTGAGATCGTCATAATAATAATCGTCTGGATAAGCAAGCACATAGACATAATAGCTATGAGGAGTGTCCATGAGCTTGATTGGTTCAGATATATTTTTCCATACCTCGACGTCAGGGGTTTCGGTTGGTAGTCGAACGTTAGTTAATGGGACTCCTTGAGAGAGGTAATAGTGTATCCAATACTTTTCACGTTCTTCTGCTGCCTTACGTGCGTTAACTACCTCTACTACTTTCATTATAGGAGTTAAGTTCATATTCCTCAATCGATGTACCCATTTATCCTTAACACTTGAGTCGTTTGAGCTGCGTAGATGATCTAGCAACCTTCCATGGACATCATCGGTAATTCCAATATATGCCACTTCGTCAGTACGAGGATCAATTAGGACATAGACAAAGTATACCTTATTCTTCTCCTTGCTCATGTTGTTCTTTCCACTCCTGGAATACTCTCTTATATGGCATGATAAGAGGTATTCCCGAACGGTGTAAACGCTATACTGATAGAGGATCACCCCATCATTTGGGGAATAATGCCTGCTTGTACTCTGAGCGGGAAACAGTATGAAGGGGAAGAAAGCGAAGCTGGCTAAGTCAAACTTCGGAGAATGAAGTGAAGAGAGACTACACCGCATGGAGCACTTTAATGCGCAACAGGTCAAGATGGGCACGACCAAACATTTGACGCTTCAGAAATTTGAGGCGGTTCACATGCCCCTCGGTGATGCCATTACTTTCAGGCCGTGAGCAAGCTGCGTACACGGCAGCGTAATCGCGGTAGATGCCATTGACAAACCTGGCAAGTTCGGCCACACGACTAGCTTTGGCACACTTGAGCCACTCATTCAAGGTTTCAGCCTGACGCTCTTTGAGCAGCGTTACAAAATCCTGGCTCAAGTGATAGGCGATGAAGATGTCCGATGAGGCCTGACACATCTGTTCGAGCTGCTGCTTCTGCTTAGCGGTGAGTTTTTCGGGCGGCAAAATCATGAGGAAGGAGGCAGCACGCGAGGAAAGACGCCTCTGCCTCGACTGCCGGAAGAGACGGGGCTTACGTGGGTTCCCTGACCACCGTTGTTTCGGCAGCTCTGCTCGCCACTCCGAGAGTCTCCTACGAAGCAGAGATTCACACCCTTTGTAGCCACGTGCTTTGACCAAGGTAAAGAGGTGCGCAGCGTTGTGGATGCCAGCATCCCATTGGTCCCGCAAGTACGGCAGATACGGACCGAGTTTGCTCGTCCTCTCAGGGAGCAGTCCCGTCCCCTGCGCTCGTTCGGGGAAGCCTGGCGAGGTGATATAGCGCTGCACGGTGTTGCGACTTAGGTGAAGTTGGCGGGAAATTTCGCGTTGTGAAACTCCCTCTCGGTGCAGAGCCATGACCTCCTCATAACGAGCGAGCCGCTTGTTCCGACTGATCAGCTTTTTGCGTTCAGCCGCAATCACGTTTGAGGGATCGGCCTCTGGAATGGCCTGTGGGGGCTCAGAAGGGGAGGGTCCCGTTCCGTCAGGACTTCCCTCTTTGGCGTCCACAGGAGTATCCTCGACCAACGGCAAGCAGGTCCGCTTGCGATCCAGGAACTGCTGCAGATGATCTCGCAGATTTTGGATAAGATGATACCGATCCGCCACCTGTGTCGCATGAGGTAAGGCTTGACTGATAGCTTCGGCAAAACCATTGGCGCGATCCCGGCTGACCACCTGAATCTCTGGATGGCTGGCAAGCCAGGGCGAAACCGCTTCAGTGGTCCGGTCAGGTAAGAGATCAATGGGCTTGCTCGTTTGAGCGTTAATGAGAATAGTTCCGTACTTGTCTCCTCGCCTCAGGGAAAAGTCATCAATTCCTAAACTGATGACATTCGTCCTGGGTGGATCTGGGATGGTTCGCAGGTAATGTAAGAGAGTAGACGCCTTCACAGGCATGGCGAGCCGAGGGGTCAGGCGCTCGCTGACCTCGGCAGAAGCGGAAAGTCCAATGGCTTTGAGGGCTTCTAGCAGACGATCGCTACATCTGGCCCAAGGCTGAACCAGGTCGGGAAGCCGCTCGGCGAACACCTTGCGCTGGCAGCCGAGATGAAGGCAAAAGAACTTGCGAACGAAGAGCCGAAGCACCACCTGACGGCCTCCACTAGGAACGTCGTGAACGGTCCTCTGATACTGGCTGTGGACATGTTCTGAAGCGTGTCCACAGCCGGGGCAGGCCGCTTCAGTTTTCGTTGAGACGACGGTGACGGTCAGTTGAGTGTCGGTCTGTTCAACGTGATCGATGAGCATTCCTTCGGGAAGCGGGAGAAACGGTGACCCTTCCATCTGTCATCCTCCTGAAAGGCGAAACACAGGTTTTACTCTTCCAGGAGTATATCACCAAGCATCAATCAGGCAGCGTTCCCCAAATGGTGGGGTGATCCAGTTTTCGGGTAGCGTTTACATGAGTTACAGCATCTATTGAAAATGAATATCTAGTGATATCATAGACGTTCAGGAATGAGTTGTCAATTGCGGTCACGATCGCAAACAGCCACTTTCGCTATTGCCCTGAACCGCCAGGGAGCGGCCTGTTGCAAAAAATTTTAAACTCATCAATAAAGAAGGTATTCTACCATCGACAAAGGTAAAACGTGCAAAAAGCGTACCTGTTTTCTCTGGAATACTTTGCTTCTGCTGCAATTACACGCTCGTTTTAGATGA
>WNFY01000960.1_pt1 | contig 28821 bp, 22 predicted proteins | sample 5400091 | NCBI WGS metagenome assembly WNFY01 (sample SAMN13153364, study PRJNA577476) | soil metagenome | isolation source: 60 cm soil or saprolite under grassland replicate 1 | place: USA:California | collected 2016-06-15 | reverse complement strand
TAGAAACATCGGATAATACATAAAAAAGTAGCCACCGAAGTGGCTACACTAGATGGACATCCGTTGACTGATCAGCGCATGCCCTCTTTGGCTAATGCAAAGTTGAAAAATATTTTTTGATTATCAAGACAGTTCCTTACGCTTTAGTCTTTATTCAGCAAATATAATCCTGCAATTTTAACCTGTGCAATTGCAACTTGTAACCTGCATGCAATGGCAACAGTTCCGCAGTTGGCACCGCATGATGAAGATCATATCCTTTCAACTACTTCTGTTATTCAACAGGCGGATTATAGAGGAAATCTCAAAAAATTTATTTTTCTCAATTTTGAAAATGTTGACACCAATAAAGTGAGGATATTCTATCGCACTTATGATGATGAGGGAACGGAGATCATTCGAATGAAAGTAAACCTTCACAAGTTTTAGTAAACAACAATCCAATAAAAGAAACAACAACGGGTGAAGGCTATGAATGGAAGCAATTTTCAGAAGGAGGAGTCTTAATCAATACACAGGCAGAAAGCCAATAAAGTAATTATTCTTGAATAGATATCCTTGTTGTAATAAGTTTGAACTTTCTTGATTCAACGAAGTTGCAAGCCGAATTGCAAGAACTGATACAAAGCCGTGACTCATGATTTACAATTCACGACTCAATTATTGATACAGACAATATATGCTGGCATCTGTTTTGAATGCGAGATAGTGAATATATTTTTTAAGCTCTGTTACATGAATGATATGAAAATGCTCCTTATATAAAACTTACAGATTATCTTTAGTGAGATGAGCATTGCAGCTTACCATAAAAAGCTCAACTCTTCAACTCCCTTAGTATAAGCCGCCACGCTCCGTTTATTAAATAGTGCGTGGCTTTTTTATATACTCAAATCAGTTCCTCAATTGTTCGATAAAACACTCCTATTTTCATTATATTTATTGATAACTGAAGGCACTCATTCTTCCAAAACAAAAATATTATGAGAAAATTTTTTGCAATCATCATCATTTGCAATTATCACGCTGCAACTGCACAAGCAAAAGAAAAAATTAAGGTAACAGATATGCTGCAGATAAAATCCATCAGCAACATTACAATTACAGAGGATGGAAGCAAAGCTGCGTTCACCATATTAAGCATCGAACCTGATACGAGTAAATGGGAATATAAATACACAATTCAGGTGTGGACAATTTCCACAGATGGCTCAGAACAACCGCGGGAATTAACTTTTGCCAAAGAAGGCGCTTCGCAACCAAAATGGAGTCCCGATGGAAAAAAACTTGCTTTTGTTCGCCAGGCAGATGGGAAGCCACAAATATTTATTCTAAGACTGGATGGCGGCGAGCCGATCCAGTTAACCAAATATAAATATGGCGCAGGTAATCCCGAATGGAGCAAGGACGGAAAACGAATTTTATTTACTTCCCTAATTCCATTAAAAGATTTGCTTATAGATTCCCTTTTGAATCCAAATAAAGAAATTCCTAAGTGGCCTTTTGAAAAACCTGGCTTTACTAACAATCTTAATTTAAAAACGGATACAAGTAAACCCGACCCCGACGGAAATATGGAAGCAATAAGAGCTTATCTCAACAACAATGAAAAAGATAATAAGGCTAAAGTGCTGGACAGGCTTGCTTTCCAGGAAGAGGCGGTTACTTCTTCAAACATCGCCTTTAATCACGTATTTATTACAGATGTAACACCCGGAGCAACACCAAAAGAAGTTGCACATGGCTTTTATTCTTTTGCCAATGCACATTTTGCAGACAACAATACAATTGTAACGGAGGGCGATGTGAATGATGAAGAACATCCTGACAGGAGATTAGAATCAGAAATATTTCGCATCAATATTGATGGAACAGGTATGCAAAAAATATTGGGTAAGGATAGTATAAGCTATAATAGTCCTGCAATATCGTCCTCTGGGAAATGGCTTGCCTATTTATATAACAAAACAAATTTTGTAGTGGTGCCGTCACTTGCTGTTATACCACTCGATGGAAAAGAGGAAGACAAAATTGAAATTCCTTTCGATAGAAGTAAATCCAATCTTACATGGAGTAAGGATGAAAATTATCTCTACTTCACTTCTCAAAGTAACGGTGGTGTGGTGTTGTGCAGGTTCAATATGAAATCAAAAAAATCTGACACACTTACTGACTTTAATAGTGGTGTTGGAAGTTATGCTGTGAGTAACGATAAATTGTTGTTTGTAAAAACAGAAGTTGCTGATCCTTTTGAATTATATTCTGCAGATGTGACTGCAAAAAATCAAAAACAAATTTCGTCCTTCAATTCTGTTTGGTTGCAAAGCAAGCAACTCAGCTTTCCGGAAAAACACAGCTTTGTAAATGATAAAGGAATGACGATTGAATATTGGATAATGAAACCGATAAATTATGAGGCAGGAAAAAAGTATCCTTTATTGCTGGAGATACATGGCGGACCGGCAGCAATGTGGGGACCGGGTGAAAGTACGATGTGGCATGAGTTCCAGTTTTTTTGTTCAAGAGGTTATGGTGTGGTTTATTGTAATCCACGTGGTTCCGGTGGTTATGGTTATGATTTTTTAAAAGGCAATCTTGGTGACTGGGGCACAGGACCTGCAAGTGATGTATTAACTGCTTCGAATAAAACTGTTGCAGAAGGTTGGGCTGATACAAGTAAGTTACTTATCACAGGCGGTTCCTATGCGGGTTATCTTGTTGCATGGATCATTGGTCATGATCATCGCTTTAAAGCCGCATGCTCGCAGCGTGGTGCGTATGCACTCAGCACTTTTTTTGGTGAAGGAAATGCCTGGCGACTGGTACCTGATTATTTTGGTGGTTATCCATGGGAAAAAAAGGTGAAAGAGTTATTGGAGAAAGAATCTCCTATTACTTATGTGCAAAATATTACAACACCTTATATCATCTTTCACGGAGAAAATGATTTGCGCACGGGTGTTATACAAGGCGAAATGATGTACAAAAGTTTGAAAGCATTAGGCAGGCAGGTTGAGTATATTCGCCATCCCGGTGCAACACATGAGATAACACGAAGCGGCAACAACCGCCAGCGCATAGATCAAATGCTGCGTACATATGAGTTTTTTGAAAGGTTTACCCGTACCAATGATGTTAAATGATTTGAATAACTGAATGATTTTATTGTGATATGAACTTTTCTATTTTATAGCGTCTCACTTGCGTCGCATTTCTTTCGTCTCGCCTTTGTAGGTAGCAACACCTGCAAAATTATTATCAATGATTCGATTGTTGACAATACCAACCGCAGCAAAGAAAAAATAATCTTGCAAATTGGTTGCTCCAATACAACCGATATGGATAAAGAGATTCTTATTTTTTTATACCAGTTTTATGAGCAAGGAAATTATGTAACCCATCATTCATTAAATGATATTTTTAATAAATTACCGACAAAATGGGATAACCAAAACTCTATAAATGATGTAAGAAATAGTATAAATAGATTGGTTGAACGTGATTTTATAGCAATAGACAATCGCGACTTTAATGGCATGGGCTGTGAATAGGGGGTTATAAAAAGCGGAGAGGAACAATTTGATTACACAAAACGTCCCGTTAATGCCGTTATTAAAGAAAAAGGTGTAGAAACTATTGAGCGCATTTTAGAAAAAGAAAGACACCAAAGAATAGATAATTCTGTATTAATAACAAATAAGCTCACATGATGGAACGTAGGGGTAACGATATTATTTGGCATTATCGTAACAACCATTCAAATAATGACTTGTAATCGAGAGAAATTGAGAGACCATCAAGTGATGCAAAAATCATATTCAGACTCGCTAAAACAATCACAGCAATTAATACACGACTCATTATTCGAGAATAGGGCTCTTGATATATCGGAAGAAGTTTTAAAAAATTCTAAAGTTTCAACTAAACCGACAAACAAGCCAAGTAACACTAAATAGTAATCATTTTCACAAAATCGCTAATTTTCTTCGCTTTTGCAAGTGTTGTCACCTGCAAATTTATTGTCAATGATTTCGGTTGATGACAATGCTAACCGAAGCGAAAAGAAATAATCATTTGTTAGAGCAAAACATAATATTGATAAACGTGCTTGTTGAATAATGATCAGAACGTATAAGTGAGTAACGCAAGGGACGATAAGTAAAGAACAAATGCTGCTTACATAAAAATTCTTACACAACCATCGGCCATTTGAATGTTGATTGTAAATTGATCCGTTTGCCTGTTGCCTGTGATTCTCTTGCCGCTTCAATAATTTCGAGCACATGCAATGCATGCTCTGCATTAATTCTTGGCTCTTTACCGGTGGCAAGCGCTTCAGCAATCACTGATGCTCCCTGCTGCCAAACATATGTGCCGGCATCTGTTGCAAAACGTTCCGGCGGTTCAGTATATGAGGTTGCAATTTCAACAGCAAAAGGTTCCCAATCATATCCTATTAATCCCATACTGCCTTTGTTTCCCCAAATAAAAATGGTTGGCCTGTCCTGCCCTTTACCTTCATGACCATAAGGATCAAAATAATTAAAGCCGCATTGCACATGCGACAGCACACCATTGCCATGATCCATTACAATCATCGCATTATCTTCCGCTTCAACAGGAATAGTTCCCTTATCATCAACCGTGCGTGTTTTGGTGATTATACTATTCATAGCTATTACAGATTTTACAGGGCCAAGCAAACCACTTAATGATGCAATATTATACACGCCAAGATCGGGCATGCTGCCACCTCCCTTTTCATAAAAAAATGCAGACCATGTGGGGCCGGTGTGTCCATAATGTGCATGGGCTGCCGCAAGACTTCCTAATTTGCCACTGTTAATCGTTTGCGCCATAAATGCAAACTGCGGACTGCTTACAACCGCAGGCGCACCCCAAATACGTAGTCCTTTGCTGTTCGCAAGATCGAGCAGTGCACGACCCGCCTTGTAAGAATTGGCCATAGGTTTCTCGCTCCATACATGTTTTCCGGCCATTAATGCTTCACGGTTTAAATGCTCATGCTCCTGCATATCGGTAAGATCCACCATCAGGTTAAATTCAGCGCCGGCAAGCATTTTACTAATATGCGGATAGTTGTTGGGAACCTTGAATTTTTCAGCCTGCTTTACAGCTCTGTCTGGTTTAATATCGCAGGTGCTTACTAATTCAACATACGGGCACTCACTTAAATGTGGAAGATACCTGTTCGATACACTTCCGCAACCAATTACGGCAACCTTAATTTTTTTGTCTGCCGGTTTATTTCCAAAACCAGTTACTGGGTTTAATAAAACGCCTGCAGCAAATGCGCTGCTTTGAGTAATAAATGTTTTGCGGCTGATAGTATTTTCTTGTGGCATAGCAATAGTGTTTTTGAAGATGATGGTTTATGTTGTTAAGGTAATAATTTATGAGTTAGGATAAACGGTGAGAATAAATTTTCCCGAAGTGAAAAGCAATTCATTCTCACGCACAACGGTGAGGTTAAAGTATAAACTTCAGGATAATAAACACTTTATACAGCGGACTATTACACTGAAATTGCAGCAAAAAACTTTTAAAAAATACAAAGAAAATTATTTGATGACATTCGAAAATTTGTATATTTAGTTTCACTTGAAACCGTGTAACTCTTAGGGAATAACCAATAGCTAACGTATACGAATTCCAGCTTCGCCAATTTTGTTTTATTTTAAAGTCTATTGCTGCAGGCTGGCGCTGGCACATTAACCGGCATTTGTGTGTAAATTTTGTTTTATTCTTTTTTGAAATTTGTTATCGTAATCCTTTCTTATCCTTTGATAAACTTTCTACTTTAAAAAAGCTTACAAATTGTAATCTTAAATTTTTAAATAAATATTCTTTCATTATTAAAAACATGCAATATGATTAGCGAACAATTAATTACTCAATTACAAACCAGCCTGCGTGGTAAACTTATTAAAGCCGGTGATGCAGATTATGATTCTGCACGCCAAGTTTACAACGGCATGATTGATAAATACCCGTCTTTGATAGCACAATGCACAGATGTTGGTGATGTAATGACTTGTGTAAATTTTGCACGGGAAAATAATTTATTACTGGCAGTACGTGGCGGCGGTCACAATGCAGGAGGGCTGGGCATTGCAGATGATGCTCTTATTATTGACCTCTCACCTATGAAAGGGATTAATATTGATCCTGTTGCAAAAACTGTAGCTGTGCAGGGAGGTTGCCTGTTAAAAGAAGTAGATCATGCTACTCATGCAGTAGGTATGGCTGCGCCTTCAGGTGTTTTTGGAACAACAGGAGTTGGAGGACTAACTTTGGGCGGAGGTCTTGGTCATCTTACCCGTCAGTATGGGCTTGCAATAGATAATCTTTTAGAAGCAAATGTCGTATTGGCTAATGGCAGTTATGTAAAAGCATCTGCTACAGAAAATCCCGATCTCTTTTGGGCGTTACGAGGTGGTGGTGGAAACTTCGGTGTGGTAGTTTCCTTCTTATTTAAACTAAACCCCGCCGATACAGTATATGGCGGTCCAATACTTTATGATATAAGTGAATCGAAAGAAGTTATGACGTGGTATCGTGATTTTATTACCAATGTGCCGGAAGACACCAATGGATTTTTTGCATTCCTGACTGTGCCGCCCGTGGCACCTTTTCCTGAACCTTTACAATTGAAAAAAATGTGTGGTATAGTTTGGTGCTACTCGGGGCCGCTTGACAAGGCAGCAGAAGTTTTTCAACCCATTCGTGATTTTAAAGTTCCGGCACTTGATTGGTGCGGGCCGATACCTTTCCCCGCCTTGCAAACTATGTTTGATGCATTATATCCTCCCGGTTTGCAATGGTACTGGAAAGCAGATTTTGTAAATGAATTAAGCGATGAAGCAATTGATCTTCATATTAAGTATGGAAATGAAATGCCCACCCCGCATTCAACAATGCACATGTACCCTGTAAATGGTGTTGCATCAAAAGTTGGCAATAATGATACCGCATGGAATTATCGTCATTCCAATTGGGCAGAAGTAATTGTAGGTGTTGATCCTGATCCTGCTAACAGAGGTGCAATCACCGACTGGGCAAGAGAATATTGGAATGCATTGCATCCTTATTCTGCGGGGGGTGCTTATATTAACTTTATGATGGAAGAAGGTGAAGAAAGAATAAAAGCTACATATGGTGATAATTATCAAAGATTGGTTGAAATAAAAAGGAAATATGACCCAAATAATCTTTTCAAGGTTAATCAAAATATTAAGCCCGTTAAGGAAGATGTAAAAGTTACCGTTGTTGAAACTGAAAAGGAAGCTGCTCCTTTGCATGAAAAAGAAATGTAGGAACTCCCCTCTCCTTTTAGAGTAACATATAAACCACTTTCATTTTAGAAGTGGTTTTTTATTTTTTACTTTAATCTTATAAGATTGAGGCGGCAATGCGAAAGTGAATTGAGAATGGTGAGTTGTGAGTTGAAATTTACTATATATACCATTAAGTGCTTTTCACTTCTTGTTTCTGTGGGCTTTTTACTTCTTCTTTCTGCAAGCTTTTTATTTCATCCTTTTGCACCTTAGCGGTTTCCGGTATAATCTGAAGTTCAGCAGCTTCTTCTATGTCTGCTTTTTTCTCTAACCCTCCCATTCCCCAGTGCAGAATAATTGGAATAAGTATTGGGATAAAATGCGAAACACCCGGAAAAATAAATGAAACCAGCAGGGCAAGAATAAATATGATGGGCACAACCAAACTTCTGTATAAGCCAAGCTTTATACGTGCACGGGATATTTTGCGGGTGAGCAGATCTCGTTTTGGATTGCTTACATACATCCATAGCCAGCAATTCATAAAACCTGTTAAACACATATTAAATACATAAATGCCGTATGGAAGTTTCATGTTGACATCAGAACTATATTCTCCCAATAAACCGGAACTAAAGGGCAATAAAACAACCGAAAAAAGAAAAGCAAGATTTATCCAAACCAATGTAGTGGTATAATTTTTTGCATACCCAAATATGCGGTGATGCACTGACCAGTAATGCCCTATAATTCCGAAGCTTATCAGGAACCCGAGAAATTTAAAAGACATTTCTGTAAGATATTTCCATAGGTCCGTATCGGTGAAAATCTTTAATTCTCCCTGATCTGGTACCTTGATTTCAATTATCAATAAAGTAATACAGATAGCAAATACGCCATCACTAAAAAAAGTAAATCTTTCCAGTTGAAATTGTGCCCGGGATGCGTCATGTCTTGGATGCTGCATAAATAAATATATTAAATTTTCAAGGGGTAGTTAATTGAACGAACAACTGTTTCATCGCTTTCAGATGTTCCTCTTTTTTTTGAGTACGTAATTTTATAACCGAGGGCGTAAAGTAATGATGCTGTTCAAAAAAATCAATTTGTAATTTGTACCAATCTCTCTCATTAAGCTTATTAAAGTTATTCAATTCTTTGTAAAGATTATTACTGATAACCCAAAAATCTTCCCTTCCGAGATAATCAAGATCAGCGTCACAAATAATTTCTTCCATCAGATTATGTGGAGATTGAGGAATTTTTGTGGCCATGATCATGCCGCATATCGTATCAATTTGTTTTTTTGCATAATCAAACGGCGGGAGTGTTTCCTGTGCAATAGCACAACTTATCTCTTCATGATCTTTGGCTTGAACAGTAAACCCTGCGTCATGATACAATACGGCTGTTTTTAACAGCATCACATCTTCGCCTTCAACGCCTTCATTTGCCGCAATGTGCACAGCAGCAAACAATACATCCTGGGTGTGATAAACAGTATGATAGTACAAATAGTCAGGCAACTGATTTTGTAATTTGTCAAGTATAAATTGCTCTGCTTTTGCTAATTCCATTATTGAATGTAAAAATTAATTGTTCATCAGCAAAATAGAAGGTTTTGCAATGGGATAAGCAGCAGGCAATATCAATAAAAAGTAAGCAGTAGGCAGTAGCCAGAACTGCAAAAGATTGGGAACTGCAAACTGGAGACTGAATACTGGAAACTCAGAAACATCATACAATATTTTTTCCAATCAGGCTTTTGATATGATCAGACAGCCGTATTGTAAGTGCAATTAATGTTAAAGTAGGATTGACTGCTGCTGCTGTTACATAACATGAAGAGCCGGCCATGTATAAATTATCAATGCCATGCACTTTGCAATTTGCATCTACCACTCCCTGTTTTGGATCATCACTCATGCGTGTGGTTCCCATATGATGCCATCCACCACCGGTAAAAGAGGGCCAAGAAAAATCCTTTTCGTCTCTTAAATAATCCATTAATCTTACACGTCCCATCGCCGCAAGACCAACCTGTTGCCCTAACAGTTCATAAATTTTGCGAATGCTTCTTTTTTCAAGCGGAGTAAGTTCCCAGTGAAGAATCACGCGCGGCATACCTAATGAATCTTTTTCAGTATCAAGTGTAACGCGTGATGATGGATTTGGCGCTTGCTCTATCCTGGTAAAAAGTTCAAATGCATTATTCATTTTAGGATCGGAGGTAGCTATTTGCTCTCCCTTTTGAAAAGATTGAAATAAATTGCTCAAATTTTTTCGAGGATCTTTATCAGACCATACTTCAATTATTGGTTTTGTATTTCTTGCGATTGGTAAAGGTGTGAAAGAAACAGTTCCGTTTAGTATTTTAAATTCTGTTTGCTTTTTTTCAGAAATAGCTAACTCAGCGCGGGCTTTGGTTACACCGAAACTTAAACTATACAGATTCATTGGATAGGGCTTATCAAACCATAACTCTGCAGATTTAATTTCAATATGCTCCATAAAATAACGACCCACAAGATCATTATCATTACCGAGGCCTTTTGCTGCCTGTTGATTTGAAGCGAGCAACAATCTTGCGTTTTGAATAGCACAACAGGCAATAACAAAATATTTTGCTTTCACCGTATGTTCTTTACCTGCATAATTCTTTACTGTTACCTGTTCAATTGCCGAAACATTTTCATTCGCTTTTATGTTCACCACATTTGCGTAAGTATATAAATGAATATTTCTCGCTTTTACAATTGTGTCTTTATATTTATCACCAAAGCGTGTAGGCGGACTAAACTGCCACATCTTACTCCATACCACATTTTCATCCAATGGCAACGGTACCATTGATGCATCTTTCTTTTGCCAATATTTTACACTATACTCATAAGGACCAAGATCAATATTTTTATGTGCCCTTGGATAAAACGGGTCCAAATCTTCGCGTTTAATGGGCCAGCCACTATGCGGAATCCAATCTCTTTTTTTGAAATCTATCGAATCAAAAGTTGAGCAGAAACCTGCCCAGTGTCCCATTGTTCCGCCAAAGTAATGCAAGCGGCTTGACTGTAAAGGATAGTAGTGCTGACCTGTTGTTTTACCAGCATATAATTCCTGCACTCTTTCGTCATATTCAAAACCTCCTCCTTCCAGGAGAATAATTTTATATGACGTATTCATCCATTCAAGTGCCATACTGATGCCCGCTGCACCAGCACCAACAATACAAATATCACCCTCTACCGGAGAGCCGTTATCCATCTTTCTTGCATCAATGTGCATACAATAAAAGTATTTATGAAAATGAGAATTTTAGTTTTGGTCCAAACGACAGAATTATTATTAAGCTTTGGTTGTTTCCAATTTGCTGCTTCGTCACGCAAATTGCTCACTTGTACGTTTAGTAATTCTGTTGAACTTTTCGTGAATGGTCAATGGTGAATCGTGAATTAAATAACAGAATGATTGCTGCCCTTGCTCATTGCCTATTGCTTATTGTGTATTGCCTATTGCTCATTGCTTATTGACTACTACCCCTCACGTTAACTTTTCATCAATGAAAGAAGTGCACATTGACGCGCTTCTGTTATAGAAAGAATCCAACCATTAACAACTGCAATTTTATTCGTTTCAAAATCCTGTCTCACTTTTTTATCCATTATAGTATAAACAGCTTTCGCACCTGATGTTGATGTAACAGAGCTGTTGTTTATAAGCAGATCAGCAAGTTTATTTTTATTATTTTCCTCGGGCACTTGCTTTAAATACGCCTGCCCGGTTTCAAGCATTGTTTTTGCATCAAAAATGTGAGCTAAAAATTGTGGTTGCGCAATGGCAGCATTGATTGGTTTTTCACTGCATCCGTTTAATAAAGGAACGCTTATTGCCGCTGCACTGTAAGCAGCAATCTGAATAAATTTTCTTCTTCTCATACGATTAATTTAAAGCAATCAAATTTGTAAATCCAAACCAAATGTAAAGGGAAGAAGAATGTTTTAAAAAAATTTATCCGGTTATTTTAATTCAATCAAAGATTTTTGAATTGCTAAAAAATAGTGAGCCGAAACGATCGAACACGCAATTTATATTGCTCAAAAAGAAAACTACCTTTTAGACAACACGAAATTTTTACTGCTGCAATAGAAACTAAAAGCACAAGAGTCCACCTGAGAAACTGTCTATAGATGATGAATAGATTTCTCCTTCATCGAAATGACAAGCGGAAGAATAAGCATTTTGCTTAAGTTCATTTTTTAAACAATGATTTGTCATGCCGAAGAATGAGGCGTCTAACTGCAAAAAAATAATTTTTGAGCAACTTCTAAACGGAACAAGCAACATAAACATATTATGCTTTCGGCACACAAAAATTTACATCAGCTCATTATCTTTTTTAAATTATTGTAGCTTGTAGTAATACTTGCATAAGGATCTGCTGGCATATCATGCTCTACAAAAAAATGTTTCATTCCCGCAACATCAGCATTTGCAAAAATGCGCTTAAAATCAATGATGCCTTCACCAACAGGAGCCGGACCGGTTTTTTCTTTGTTGAGATCCTTCACATGCCACAAATGAAAACGACCGGGATTTTTCTTGAACAACTCAACAGGATCAACTCCGGCTTTTGTCGCCCAGCACAGATCAAGCTCCATTTTTATATCGGGAGATAACTGTGATAAAAACATATCATAAGCAGTTTGTGTTTGCCCTTCCACTTTCTCAAACTCTTCGGTGTGGTTATGGTATGCTAAAATGATACTTGCTTTTTTACAAGCTTCACCAGTTTTGTTTAAAATTTCGATAGAACTTTTTACATCATCAGAAGTTTTAGTAGGTATGTTGGCACAAACAAGATATGGAATGCTGCCTTCCGCAACTTCATCAACAAGCTCCTGCATATTTTCTTTAAGATTGCGCATCGGCGGAAACTTAATCGGATTTCCATTTGCATCAAGCATCGGTTTTGCATTCGCAGGCATTTTAAAAGGTGCGCCAAGTACATGATGCGATTGCCAAGACATACCCACATCGCTCACCATTTTGGAAAATTCCTTTGGTTTCATTCCATAGTAGCCACCTTTTTTGCTGAATGCAGATTCAATTTCCCTGTAACCAATGGCAGCAATCTTTTTCAGCGTGCCTTCAACATCATCATCAATTACGTTGAAAAAAGTGAAAAGCTGTAGACCTACAGGTCGCACAGCTTTGGTGCTAAAAAAAGATGCTGTTGTTTTATCAGAAAGCATCATTGCAGCCAATGCAGCTGCGCCGGAATTTTTTAAAAATTTTCTTCTGTTCTGCATGAGTTAAAAAGTTTTGATGTTTGAAAATATTTTTGATTATGCCAACATCTTTTTTAAATAGTTATAACTGTTGGTAACATTCTGCAACGGCTGTGGTGCCTGATCCTGCTCCACAAAAAAATATTTCATGCCCGATTCTTTCGCATTGTCAAAAATGCGTTTAAAATCAACAATGCCCGTGCCTACTTCCGCAGGATTCATTGTGTTTTTATCAAGGTCTTTTACATGCCATAGTGGATAACGTCCTGGATGAAGTTTAAATAATTCTACAGGATCTTGTTTTGCTTTGGTTGCCCATGCAAGATCAAGCTCCATCTTAACAAGGTCTTTGTCGGTGTTATTAAGAATATAATCAAACGGGCGATGACCTTCTACTTCGTCGAACTCTGTTGTGTGATTGTGATACGCAAATTGAACTCCATTCTTTTTACAAGCTTCCCCTGCTTTATTGAAAACATCAACCGCAGTTTTTATTTCATCCAAAGTACTTACAGGAATACTGGAGCATACCAAATAGCTTAATTCTCCCTCGGCAGCTTCATCGGCCAGTTGCTGGTAATTTTCTTTTAAGTTTGGCATTTTCGGCCTGTTTTTAAACTGCTCTGCAATCTTTTGTATTCTCGCGGAATCCTCAGCAGTTTTAGCCATTTTCATTATTTGTTCCATGGTAAATGGAGCGCCTCCCACATGCGCCGAACGCCAATGCATACCTGCATCCTTTACCATAGCAGCAAATTCTTTTGGCATATACCCGTAATAATTTCCTTTTTGAGATCCGGCACTTTCTAATTCTTTGTAGCCGATAGCTGCCAACTTTTGTAATGTTCCTTTTGCATCGGTTGTCATTAAATCGCCAAGCGTGTACAATTGAAGACCGATAGCCAGTGTTGCTTTCTCTCCAAAAAAATAATTTGCACGAGCAAGTCGCGGCAACAATAAACTTGCTAAGGCGAATGTGCCTGATTGTTGTAAAAATTTTCTCCTGTTGTGCATAGTATAAAATTTAAATCATGAAAAAGAATGTTTGCGATCAGAGTTTTGTTTTATCTCTTTTATGTAAAAACATCCAACTTAAGAGTGTGGGTTCGGCAAAAGCATTGTTCCAACTATTGTGATTCACGCCCGGATATTCTGTGTATTTAACATTAACGTTCAATGCTTTTAATTTTGCAACCATTGCTCTTGAATTATTTACACTCACAATAGTATCTGCATCGCCGTGAAATATCCAGAAAGAAGTTTTATTCACACGATTATCATAATGAAGCGTATCACCGCCACCGCACATGGGCAGCGCTGCTGCAAAAATGTTAGGGTAACGGTAAACAACTTCAAAAGTGCCAATGCCGCCCATAGAAAGGCCGGTAACATACAGACGTGATTTGTCAGCGCTCTCCCCTTTAATAATCTCTTTGAGCAATTCCATTACGGCAGCCATTGCCCACGTTTCAGACACTGTATAATTAAACGAAAATTTGTAAGGAGTTTTACTGTGATCAACTTTCACAGAACCCCACGAACTATCCGCAGGGCATTGAGGAAAAACAACAAAGCATGGAAAATTTTCCCTGTTACTATCGGCTAAAAAAAGTATTGCGCCATGCTTTAACTGCTGTTCATTATCGTTTCCTTTTTCACCTGCTCCATGCAGAAAAAGTATCAATGGATATTTTTTTGACTTGTCGTAATTTTCAGGATAGAGGATGCGATAAGGCAATACTTTTCCTTTACTATCAGTAAACTCTTTTTTCTGGAATAAGTTGAAATCCTGTGCACAAGAGGCAAAATAAGAAAAGATAAAAGCGATAGCCCAAAACTTTTTCATATCAAATTTTTTTTGTGCAAAAAACATTGCGTTTAATTTACTCAATGAAACTTATTAGTAAAGGAGATTTATTTTTTTGTTGATTGATCTAAGAATAAGTAACGCTCACCATTTTTGTCTGCTATAGCTTTAGTCTCAACATCAATCCGCATTACTTGTACAGCTCCGCTATTATCAACCTGATTCCATTCCGGAACTCCAAGACCATTAGGATTTCCCGTTTTTATAAAGTTGGCAAAGAAGGCTTGCATTATTTGCGATACCTTATAGTCTTCGGGCTGCCAGTCATAAACACGATTGGTAGGTAAGTTATCAAGCGCATATTCTATTTCGGCAGAATGAACCGCTCCCTTTGCCGGTGGCACTTTCGGTGTTTTATTAAAAGAGGAATCTTTTATCACGCCGCCTGCAAGACCCGCTGTTGCATTACCCATTTCAGGTCGCATTTCGGGACGAGGGTGAGCATACAAATAACGGTAAACGGGCATAGTACCTGTTTTGCTTTGTATGTTGCTCCATTTCCATGTGCTGAAACCAATAAATCTATCGCTGGCAAAATCCGTTGCAACTTGTTCCACTTCTTCATCATTCGAAGCATTATATACATGCAGCGCTTCGGCAGTTTTTTCTCCGTAAAGTTTTTCAATAGCTTTTTTGTAATTCCCGAGTGTAGGTTTGTCTTTTCCCAAAATCATTTGATAAGCCATCTCCTGCGAGTTCCATCCCACAAGCAAAGGCACATGTGCCTGCTCACCTGCTTCATAAATTTCCAGTGGAGACTTTGGAAAGAAATATCCATCCACACAAATCGGGAATCTTCCAAAACCGGCAGTGGCAGTGGCTTTCAGCAGTTCTTCTGCAGGCATAGCGCGAAGATCGGCTAATGAATTTTTGTTGAGACTTTTAGCGAAATCACTTCCCGCTTTTTCAGCATCTGCTAAAGAAGCAGTGGGGCTACCAAGCAAAGAACCACTTTCTCCGATGGCAGCCGCAATAATATTTTTTGATAAAGGGGAAGCCATTTGCGCACTAACAGAATATGAACCGGCAGACTCGCCTGCAATTGTTATCTTTTTTGGATCACCGCCAAACGCTGCAATATTTTTTTGAACCCATTGTAATGCTGCGCTTTGATCAAGCAAACCATAATTACCCGATGCATGATGCGGTGATTCTTTTGCGAGTTCAGGATGTGCAAAAAATCCAAACACACCCAATCTATAATTTACCGTAACAGCAGCAATACCGTTGCGAGCCATACTCTCACCATCGTATCTTGGTTCTGAGCCATCGCCCGCCATAAAACCACCACCATAGAAATAAACAAGTACCGGAAGGTTTTCATTACCAGTTTTTGCAGGCGTCCAAACATTCAGATACAAGCAATCTTCGCTCATACCATCAGAGCGAAAATTCATATCACCAAAAAGGGGCAATTGCATAGCACGCGGACCAAATTTATCCGCTTTACGCACGCCGCTCCAGTTTTGCACAGGCTGCGGTTCCCTCCATCTTAAATTACCAACAGGCGGCGCAGCAAACGGAATGCCTTTGAATGTTTTTATCCCGGATTCATCAACTCCTTCAAGCACACCATTTGCAGTTTTTACTTGTGGAGCTATGCTATTATTTAATTGTGCAAAAGTGATTGAGCTTATCATAAGGAGCAATAAAGATGACGACACTTTTCGCATGGCAATATCTCTTTTTTGAATTTTAAAGATTACAATAAGTTTTTTATTTCTCTGTATAGTTTATTTATAAACATAATCAATACTTGCCGATTTATAACCAATACGCAGCGCATTCACTTTTAAAGTATCGCCTGCATTTAACTGAATTGTTTTTCCATCATACACCTGCCATGCAGGTGCAGCAGATACCTCTTGTCCGTTTTTTAATTTCGGATTAACCAGTATTCCAAAATCCCACGACATTATTGTGTGCATTTCATTTTTTTCTGCTCCATGTTTTACAATTCTGTAACCAATAGAAGCACCTTTTGTATCGCAAGATATTTTTACACCGTTTGAAGTTTTAGTGATGCGCGGCGTATCGGTTGCCGGAGGTTCATTTTTTCCATTCCACCAGTTGGCGATCATTTCTTTTTCAGGAGTACTTCCCATATCACCAACTTTTTTTGTCCATTCATTAAATGCATTTCTTAGCTCTGTTAGTTTGTCTTTATATTTTAGATCGCTTGCGAGATTATGTAATTCGTTCGGATCGTTTTCAATATCATATAACTCTTCAACAGGTTTTGTTTTGAACAATAACATTTGAATTGAATCAAGTTTTCCTTCATCGCGCAATTGCAAAAATTCTTTCATCATCGGAACGCTTAAGCGAAACTCGATATTTTGATAATAAGGTTTTTCAGGTTCATAGTTATACAAGTATTCATAACGTTTATCATGAACTGCTCTTACACGGTCGTATTCTGTATCCATCCTGTCTCTCGCAGCAAAAATATATTTGCGCTGTGTTTTTGATTTTTGCGATCCCAGAAATGCTTGTCCGTGTATATAAGCAGGTATTTTAATTCCTGCCAATGATAAAATGGTTGGTGCGAAATCAACAGAGCTTATTAAATCATCATTTACTGTTCCTGCATCTTTTGCATCAGGAAAACGAATGATCAATGGAATATGTATGCCTCTTTCTAATACTTCACGTTTCATCCACGGCAATGCACCGCCATGATCGCTGTAGAAGAAAATAATGGTGTTATTATACAATCCATCATCCTTCAGCATTTTTATAATTTCACCAACCTGCGCATCCATTCTTTCTATGTTAGAGAACAACCGCGAGATATCATGCCGAACAATTTTTGTATCGGGATAAAATGGCGGAACATCTACTTTCTCTGTATCAACCAAAAGGCTTTCATTGTTGCGCATGAAAAGTTGAGACTCATGTGTTATAAATAAATTGAAAATTGAAAAGAATGGGTTTCCCGAAGGTCTGTTACGCCACGATGCTGCGGGGCCATTTTCATCCCATACTGTTACAGGCGGAACAAACTGGTAATCCTGTTTTTCATTGTTGGTGCAGTAGTAGCCATTTATGCGCAGATACTCAGGAAAACATTTTACATAGTCAGGAATAACAGCAGCGTAATCAGGCACAGGCGAGTACTTTGCACCTGCCGCGCCGTTGAGTGTGCGCATATGCTGCGTGCCTATAGATGTTTGATACATTCCCGTTATAATTGACGAGCGGCTTGGCGCACAAACACCAGCAGTAGTATAAACATGCGTATAGCGAATACCTTCTTTTGCAAGCTTATCAATATTTGGTGTTTTTATTATTGTGTTCCCATAGCAACTTAAAAAAGGAGAAATATCTTCACACACTATCCAGAGGATATTTGGTTTGCCTGAATTATTTTGAGCAATTCCAAAAAGTGGATGAGAGAAAAAAAATGTTAGCAAAAAACTTCTAAGCAGAATTTTTATTTTGTTGTTCTTCATAACAGGTTTTCGCAATAACAAAACAGAAAAGTTTTTATAATGATTAATTTATTATTAGTCTTATCATTTTTTAGATAAGTAATTTTTTTATGAGCCAAACTATTGTAATTCTAATCATCGTCCCTTGCATCGCACTCTTGTACTGTTGGATTTTAAATGAACTATTGTCTCCAAAATACTAATCACGGCAGTTTTATAAATTACAATTCCAAGCACTACTTGTTTATTGCAATTGTATTTGCTGCAACCTTATTTTGAAATTCGATTTCTACGACCTGCATCAATGGTTGTTTTGCTTCAGCTTTATTGTTTCTGAAAACAAAATAAACATTGTGCATTCCTTCAACAGGCTCAATTGCAGTAAAAGCATGTATTGACATTAATTTTTGAAATGCATCAAAATCAATCGGTGGCGCTTGTTTTTTCTTAGCTGTATCAACTTTTGGTGCTGCGCCTTTTTTCCCCTTTGGCTTGCCACCAAGGTTTTCCATTATTCTTGCATAGTCAATTGCTTTGGATTCAATCATCGCAGTATGACCTATAAGTTTACCATCAGGTGAATCAAGATGTACTTCAATTGTACCGCCCACATCACCCGAACCTGGTGTTGCCTGTACTAAAAATTGAATCTGTTTTATGCCGGTAAGATCAATGTTGTTATAACCTAAATAAGAATTATCTCCTAACACAGAAAATGTTATAAAAGGGGTTGTAAGTAATTGCGTACTTTTCTTCACATCTGCTTTTTGAGGGTCAACAGCAGCGCTTCGCAAGGCAACAATATTTTCTGAAGCGAGTGCAGGAACTTCATCTGAACCTTTGTCTTTGTATGCAGCCCTCAATAAATATCCACCCTTACCATTTTCACCCGGAGGAACTTTGGTAACATAAGTTCCTTTCAATGGCAATGCTTTTGCAACAGTTTGTTTTTTACCCACACTCAAAATATACTTTACCATTGTTTCCGCATCTTTTTGTGAAACGTTAGGATGTGCAGCCATTGCATGTTCGCCCCAAACACCGGAACCTCCTGCAATTACCTTTTCCGCCAATTTTGAGAATGCAGTATTATCATTTTTGTATTTTGCCGCAATGGCCGTAAAGCTTGGACCTACAGAAGTTTTGTCCGGCATATGACAGGATTTGCAATCACTTGAATTCATCAAATAAAGACCCGCAGCAAATCCTGTACGTTCATCCGCAGAACGATGATGCTGTGCAATTTCTATCGGATCAAAACCCTGCGGCACATAATCAAAATTTACTGAAACAAGATCAGGTTTTATCTTTCCGTCTGTAACACTTCCGTCTTCTTTATCACTTACATCAATTGAATAATTGAGTTGTTCATCCGGAAAGAAAAATGTTTTATTCCCCTTCAAAATATTTACTGTTATGGATGGTTGCTCATTGCCTGCTATCAATTGCAAAGATTTACTATTCTTCTCTCCTTTTGTATCTGTTACAGTAAGTGTTGCAGTATATGTTCCCGGTTTATCAAGCGTAACATTTGCATTTTGTTCTGTCAATGTTTTATCAATTCCATTACCGGAAATTTTCCACTCATACTTTAAAGCATCTTTATCATACTGATCATAGTCAATTGTTCCTTTTGAAGAAAGGTTTACTTTGAATGGAACTGCACCTGCTGTTTTATCAGCTGAAGCTTTCACATTCGGTTTCCTGTTGCCGCCATTATATCTAATGCGCACCAGTGCAGAGTTTGCATTACCCTGGAACCATGCAGTGCCATATTCCAGGAGGTAGAGATCTCCTTCAGGACTGAATTGCATATCAATTACACTGCTGAAATTTTCATTTGGCAATACCTGCTCCATTGATTTATAACTACCATCTTTATCCATACTTACAGCCATTATCCAACCCCTCATAAAATCTGTGATCAACCATTTGTCTTCAAAATAAGATGGCCAGGGCCGCTTTGCATTTTTGAAATTGTCTTTATGAAAGATTGGTCCTCCAACTGCACTGCGACCGGAACTTCCAACCAAAGGAAAAGTATCTGAAGTGCCATAAGGATACCAGATAAATGCTTTTTGTGCAGGTGGCAATTCCTTTAAACCTGTATTGTTGGGAGAATTATTTATGGGATGTTCGGGATTGAACTTTTCACCATAAGTACTGTCTGTATAATTATATTTTACATAAGCTTTGTTGTCTGCAATAAAATAAGGCCAGCCAAAATTGCCGGCTTTACGTGCCTGATTGAATTCATCATATCCGCGTGGGCCGTATACAGAATCTACAGGAGCATCAGGCCCTACTTCTCCCCAATACACATATCCTGTTTTGCTATCAACAGAAATTCTCCAGGGATTGCGATCACCCATTACAAAAATTTCAGGACGTGTTCTGCGTGTTCCTTTGGGAAATAAATTTCCTTCCGGAATTGTGTAAGTGCCGTCATCTTCAGGATGTATGCGCAAAATTTTTCCGCGCAAATCATTTGTATTTCCTGAACCACGCTGATCATCCCAACTGCTCCTTCCCGGTCTTTCATCATACGATGCAGTGCCCGACACAGGATTTGCAGTATTGTTGCCAACAGTGAGATACAAATTGCCCTGCATATCAAATACCATTCCGCCGCCTGTATGGCAACAAGTTTCACGTTGTGTTTTCACTTCGAGTATCACTTTTTTTGTAGAAGGGTACAACGAATCGCCATGCAGTTCCCAACGGGCCAGAACATGTTTCGTATCCGTAGGATCTGCGTAATACATGTATATCCAGTGATTCTTTACAAAGTCGGGATGCGCAACAATTCCCACTAATCCTTCTTCTGCCTCACTTACCACTCCTTCTTTACTTGTATATTTTGTGTTTACAGGAATGAGTGTAATTGTTTTTATTTGATTTGTTTTTGTATCAAATGCTTTTAATGCACCTTTTCGTTCAACGATCAAAACACGACCATCATTCAGAAATGTCATTGCCATTGGTTCATCAAGCCCCTGCGTAAGCACAACTTTTGTGAAGCGGTTATCTTCCGGCTTTTCACTGCTTGCAGTATTTTCTTTTTGGTTACAGGAAAAAAAGAACATGCTTATTATCAGCAAAAAAATATTGAACAGTGTTTTTGGTGCATGGTAATAATGCATGGCTCATTTATTTATAAATGGATTAAAGAATATTTGATTGAATTTGTTCATTGAAGATATGTATTGATTGATGACTTCTGCGAAATTGCTATTCTATAAAAGATAAATGGCTATAGTTAAATTGACCATAAAAAAATAAATCAATGGCTCATGCCAAAGCCAAACTTATATAATGGATCTTTTGAATCGTAAGGCACATCTTCTTTTTGATTGCGCACAGCTTCCATTGAAGATGGTAACTCAACCGGCAAACGTCCACTTGGCTTGTATTTGCCAAATACCACATCAAGCACAGCAGAATCACTTGCACCAAAATCAGCGAGCAAACCTTTTGCCTTTGCACTGATCTCCGGTATCACTGCAGGACGATCTAAATAAATATCAACAATTGTTGGAACAGTATTTAGCAATTGAAGGATACTATCTTTTTGTGTGCCTTTAAAATCAAGATCTCCGTGATGAAACATTCTTGCCATCGTAATGGGAGTCTCGACAGGATAGAATGGAGTATTCAAGCGAAGAATAGCAATATCTGCATCCTCAGGTTTATCTACAACAGTTCCGTATTGTGCAGCAACTTTTGCATCAACATTTCTTACATAAATTTTCAAGCCTTCTTTCAAGGGCAAAACTTTTGCATCATTTTTTAATAAAGTGATTGCCCTGCGTTGGGACTCCTCTCCTGCTTTTTGAAACTCAGGCTTGCCCACAATTTGAGTAGCTTTATTAGCATCAATAAAAGGATTATCAAACAATCCCAATTCAAATTTTTGACGAAGTAATCTTCTTACAGAAGAATCAATTCTTGCTTCGGAAATTTTTCCATCCTTTACTAACTTCACTACAACCTCAGGAATATTTTCACCACCAAATTGATCAACTCCTGCATCAATAATTTTCTTTACTCTATCTTCCTGAGATAAATTTTCAACTCCCCATGCACGTGCAGGCCATACAACATCGCCTAAATGTGCGTCTGTAACAAGCCCCCAATCTGTACATACTACACCATCAAAATGATATTTGTTGCGCAGCAAATCTGTTATGATTCCTTTGTTATAAGAGAAGCCTACATGTTCATGACCTTCATCCATTGGTACTCCATAATAAGGCATGATTGCAGCAGTATGCGCTTCAAACGCAGCTTCAAAAGGAATTAAATGATAATTGAAATTATTGCCCGGATATACCTGCCCTTTTTGAAAAGGAAAATGTGGATCAAGTCCTTCTTTCTGAGGTCCGCCACCAGGGAAATGTTTTGTCATGGTGGCCACACTGTTTGATCCAAGTTTATCACCCTGGAAACCCAGTATATAAGCTTTAGCCATTTTAGCGGAGAGTTGTGCATCTTCACCAAATGTACCTGCAATACGTGGCCAGCGTGGCTCTGTTGCAAGATCTATTTGAGGATGTAATGATTCACGAATACCTACAGCGACATATTCCTGTCTTGCGATATCCGCAAATTGTCTCGTTAGTTTTTCATCACCAATTGCTGCTAAACCCAATGGCTCGCACCATTGTGAAAACGTGCGGGCACTCATTGAAAAAATATTATTGCTGAAATGATTGCGTGGATCTGATGCAATGGTTATAGGAATGCCCAACCTTGTTGAATCTTCCGCATACTTCTGCATATTGTTATACCATTTTGCCAAAGCATCTATTGAAGGAATTGCCCACAAATTGAAATGATTCATTTGCTTTTCCCGCATTAACTTCAAAGCATTAGGTGTAAATGCAAACATACCTTTTGCAGGTTTATCTTCTATAGAGCCATCATCATTTACTTTAGCACCGTTGATAAACATCATGCCGGCTTTTTCTTCCAGCGTCATTTGCTTAAGGATATCGTTTACCTTTGCTTCAATTGGTTGTTTGCTATCCTCATACACATCAAGCTTTCCGTTTTTGTTCAGATCCCGGTATATGTAATTGCCGGCAGTCTTAATTAAATCTGAATGCTGGTAAACTTCTTTATCAAGTTTATTCTGTAAAGAATTATTCCAGGCTGTAATAGCAAAACCGGCAATGATAATAATTAATGCCGGCAGCAGCAAACGTTTTACAAGCATGTTGATGTTTTTTGAAGTGAAAGCTATAATGTGTTATTCTAACACATCTATTCCGTAAATTATACGCAATGAAGATAAGTATATTTCGTTTTATGAAAATCATTTAAAGATTAAATTTTATTTTTAGCCTATGGTTTCAAAAAAAGAAATAACTGACTTCTTTGAAAAGGGTCATAAAGTATACCTCCATCATCTTTCTATTGACTGTGTCATCTTTGGGTATCATGAACACCAGTTAAAAGTCTTACTGCTTAAATGGAAGAACGGTAATAACCGGTCACTTCCGGGCGGATTTATCAAATTAAATGAAACACTTCATGAAGCTGCTGAAAGAATTCTTCGTGAGAGAACGGGGCTCGATGAATTATTTCTGCAACAGTTTCACACGTTTGGAGATCCACACCGTTCTGATCGTAGTGATAAAGACATTCTTCATCTTTCTACTATTACAAATACGCACATTCCAAAAGATCACTGGCTGCTGAAGCGTACCGTTACGATCGGTTATTATGCTTTAACAGAGTATTCAAAAGTTAATCCTCAGCCAGATTATTTTTCTGATGAATGCAGATGGCATGATATCAATGCAATTCCCCCGCTTATTTTCGATCATAATGAAATTGTTGATGAGGCTTTGAAAGCATTGCGCATGCAAATTTATCACCAGCCTATTGGCTATAATTTACTTGCTGAAAAATTTACACTGCCGGAAATTCACGACTTATACGAAACCATACTTGGTAAAAAGCTTGACAGGCGCAACTTTGCGAAGAAACTTATCTCACTTGGTATCGTTAAAAAACTCAATGAACGTAAAAGCATTGGTGCGCACCGCTCTCCCTTCCTTTATAAGTTTGATAAGCGTAAATATGATAAAGCGCTTAATGAAGGGATCGTGCTTGCCTTTTGAGTAAGTCCGAAAGTTTGAAAATACCGAAAGTCTGAAACATAGATTAACCTGATTTCTTTCCAACTTCTACACTTTATTGATTTTTGAAATGCTCAAAAAAATCAGAATGTACAAGGTCTAATGTAGAGTTGATCGATTAGAAAATAAAAGTTCCCGATAATAAGTGTAAATTAAAGTTGACAAAAAAATTTCATCACACTTAAAAATCAGGAACCATGAAAAGTAAAATTAAACAGTCAGACTTTACCGGAGAAACAATTCAAGATAAAATAGATTCACGTAAAATATACAAACGATTAGCTGCCGGAGATCTGGAAGGAATTTATGTACCGCAAACAGAGATGGAACATGTCCGGTCACTGGTTCGTGAACGTAGTCGTATAGTAAGTGATCAAACCAGATGTAAAAACAGGATATGGAGTTTATTGATGTTTTAGAGTCGCTTAAGCAGTTGGATTATGGAAGTAAACCACTTAGAGAAGCATTAGATTTAGCTATCGAAGAATATATGTTGATAAGACAGTTATTAAGTAAAGCAACAAAAAAGTTCGGGAATTGTTTGGTGATAAGCTCTTTGCAGAAATACTGGAATTATTGAGAAGCATTCCGGGAATAGGTTTGATAAATGCGATGGTGATACATACTGAAATACAGTTTATCTGCCGGTTTAAAACACTGGATCATCTTTGCTCCTATACAGGTATTGTTCCCGATTCAGATAGTTTGAGAGACAGGGAAAAAATAACAGGCATTGCTCATCGCAGCAATAACTATCTGCGGGAAGCCATTATAGAAAGTAGTTGGGTAATTGTAAGAAAAGACCCTGCTATGCTGATGTTATATAAACGCTATTGTGCAAGGATGGTATTATGAAACGCTCCGCGCGTTTCATTCCCTTTCTTTTTTTTCTTTAATACTCCTGCCATCCCGCGCTAAATTTTTTTAATAAAGAAATTTAAAAAATTTGCGCCACAGCCCTGCCAAACTTAACATATACAACAAACTTTTATTGTTAAGTACTTGAGTTAATTAAAAAGGCCATCAACTGATGGCCCTTAATTCTTTACTATTGTTTATACTTGTCGTGTTCGCTATCATATATTTTATACTTGGCATTAAAGGCATCATAATCTTTTGTATTGGTTCCCCTGCTTTTATCTCTTTTCCATAAATATAGATTTGCAAGATAATCTACTGAACGGTTTAAACTGCTGCTTTCATTTTTTTCGCGATTCTGTTTTGCTTTTAAAATATTATAAGCTTTTTCAAGCCATTCAATTGATTTTGTTGCATATTCCTGTTGCTCTTTTACAACTTCATCACGTTTTGCTTTTAAGCTGGCAGATTCACCTCTTAAATTATAATACTGATCATCCAATTGTCCAAAAATGCTATAATATAATACGCCTGCATTAAAGGCATATAAACCATTGTTGTTATTAAGATTAAATGCTTTTGAAAAAGCATCTGCGGCCGTTAATTTTAATTCCTGCTGTTGGGCGCTGTCTAATTGAGCAAGCTGGTTTTTATCAGGCTGGGCAAAGGTTTCGGCATATGTAATATACCCATCTTCTTTTAATTTTCCGGCAGCATCATCAGCTTTGTATTTTGCCATTATATCTTTTAAACTGGCATTGCTGCTCATATTATTCATTTCTATCTGGTTCCAAATCGCCATATCCTTCGGAAATACTTCCTTTGCAACAGCAAGATATTTTTTAAAACTCGTGTCATTTTTTTGACGCATATCGTAATCAAGGATAAACTTATAAATATCCTCAAAAGCAGTATCATTAATTTTCCAATCTGCCAAAGCTTTATAGCGTGCTGCAGCTTCTGCAGGTTTACCTGCATTTTGTGCAGCGTAACCTGCATACAATACCACAGTAGTATCAACGGTATATTTTCCATTTGTATTCAGTGCATTTTTGCCAATAAATTCACTCACCTTTTGGCAAAAGCTGAAATAATCAAAGGAACCATTCCAATCTTTATTTTGGAAGGCCGATCTGCCGTAATTAAAACTCTGACCGTATAACAGACTAAGCGCTCTCAATCCATTTCCTATTGAATTTTCTTTAAGTTTTTTAAGATCCGGTTCCTTTTCAACATATTTATTTAATGCATCCCACGCTTCTTTTCCAGCATCCGGATATTTTGCCCTCAATGTGCTGTCACCGTAAAGCTCACTGTATACAGTCAATTTCCATAAATAGGTATCAACTTTATCGTTTGCTTTTGGATCAGCCATTAACTTATCAAGTTCCTTTTTTGCATCTTCATATTTCTGTGTGGAGAAGGCAAGAAATAAACGATTATAGTCCTGAGCCTTTGCAACAAAAGCAGTTGTAGCAAGCAATAGAAAGAATAAAAGTTTTTTCATAAAGTCAAAATTTAAAATCTTGTTTTATTGTTGATTATTAGAATCCTCTGACTGACCATCAACATTTTTGTTGATGTTGTTTAATTGAGCGTTCCCTTCTTCGATGTTGTTTGTTTGATCGTTTACCCTTTCCACCCCTGTTGGTAATGCGATATTCTTCAATTGAGGTACGTTTTCCAAAGCCTTTTTCACTCACCACTAAAACTGTTCTTTCAGACTCGTTTTTATTGACACATATCATGCCAATTACTTCGTCATCACCCTCTACTTCAATACCTGTAACACCGATTGCTCCACGGCCTGTGGGTCTTACTTTTTCTTCAGGAAAATGAATAGCTCTTCCGGATTTTACAGCCATCATAATTTCACAATTTCCATTTGTCATCCTTGCTTCTAATAACTCATCCCCTTCAAGTATAGTTATTGCATTTACTCCTGTTGCTCTTGGCCTGCTGAAATCTTCTAACAATGTTTTTTTGATAATACCTTTTTTTGTACAAAGAATAATGTAGTGAGTGTTGATATACTCTTCATCATCAAGCTTCTTTACATCAATGATGGCTCTCACTTTATCATCCGGTGGAATTTGTATAAGATTTTGTATTGCTCTGCCTTTGCCTTGTTTTTCTCCTTCGGGAATTTCATAAACCTTCAGCCAGAAACATCTTCCCTTCTGTGTAAAAAACATCATGGTATCATGCGTAGATGCTACAAAAAGATGCTCTACAAAATCCTCTTCACGGGTGCGGCTTCCAATAGCCCCTCTTCCGCCTCTCCTTTGTTGACGATATTCTGACGCTGAAGTTCTTTTAATGTAACCTAAATGTGAGATAGTAATAATAACATCTTCTTCTTCAATAAGATCCTCAATACGCATTTCATTGGCGAGGTATTGGATCTCCGTTTTTCTGGTATCGGCAAATTTATCTTTTATCTCAAGTAATTCTGTTTTGATTAAGTCATAACGAAGCTGTTCACTACCAAGTAATTCTTCAAGACCTGCTATCTGTTTCATTATCTGGTCAAACTCTTCCTTTATTTTTTCTCTTTCCATTCCTGTAAGGCGCTGAAGACGTAAATCCAGGATTGCCTTCGCCTGAATTTCATCAATCCCCCATCCTGCATTAATAAGATTGTTTTTTGCAATTTCAGGAGTAGCAGAATTTCTGATCAGATGAATCATTTCATCCAAATGATCCAATGCAATTAAATACCCCTGTAAAACATGTGCCTTCTCCCGGGCCTTTCTTAATTCAAATTTTGCACGACGGGTTACTACATCCATTCTGAATTCAACAAACTCGCTGATAAGGTCTTTTAAATTCAGAATCTTCGGTCGCCCTTTACTGATGGCAACATTATTAATTCCAAAACTTGTTTGCAGTTCAGTAAACTTGTACAGTTGATTGATTACCACATTGGCAACTGCATCTCTTTTTAAATCAACAACAATGCGTGTTCCTTCACGATTATTGCTTTCATTATTCACATGAGCAATTCCTTCAATCACTTTCTCATTTACCAATTGCCCTATCTTATCAGTTAAAGCATCAAGACCAACCTGGTAAGGCACTGCAGTAATTATAATTTGTTCCCTGCCACTTTGTTTTGTTTCAATATGGCATTTACCACGAACCACTATTTTACCTCTTCCTGTTAGCATACCCTGCTTTACTCCTTCCATTCCATAGATAACGCCACCTGTAGGAAAATCAGGAGCCTTTACATATTTCATTAACTCTTCTGAGGTAATGGATTTGTTATCTATGTAAGCGATACAACCATCTATCACTTCTCCTAAATTATGCGGCATCATGTTGGTTGCCATACCCACTGCAATTCCACTGCTTCCGTTTACAAGGAGTTGAGGAATACGTGTTGGCAATACAGTTGGTTCCTTCAACGAATCATCAAAATTCAGTTGAAAATCTACCGTTTCTTTTTCGATATCCTCAAGCATTGCCTCTGCAAAGCGATGAAGACGAACTTCGGTGTAGCGCATTGCCGCTGGCGGATCTCCGTCCTGTGTTCCAAAATTTCCCTGCGAGTCAACAATTACATGACGCATTGTAAAATTCTGCGCCATACGAACAAGCGTATCGTAGATAGCCATATCACCATGCGGATGATATTTTCCCATCACTTCACCAACAATACGTGCAGATTTTTTAAAGGGTCTGTTGCTGTTGTTGCCCAATTCATTCATAGCATAAAGAACACGGCGATGAACCGGTTTAAAACCATCCCGTGCATCAGGCAATGCACGACCTACAATTACCGACATTGAATAATCAATGTAGGCTGTCTTCATTTGTTCCTCAATATTTACCTGGATAATGCGATCGTTGTCAGAAGTTTCCTGTGGCAATAAATTATCTTCCATAAGTATTTAAAATCCTCTTATCACTATTTTTAAAAGGTGT
>WNFY01003347.1_pt1 | contig 28847 bp, 24 predicted proteins | sample 5400091 | NCBI WGS metagenome assembly WNFY01 (sample SAMN13153364, study PRJNA577476) | soil metagenome | isolation source: 60 cm soil or saprolite under grassland replicate 1 | place: USA:California | collected 2016-06-15 | reverse complement strand
ATTTATCGTCACTTGCACCGTCGTGCCTGGATGTACGGAACCATAGTCGGCCTGGTGCTAACCATCGCCAGTCCTCAAATCAGCCATTATCTGAATCTTCCAACCACGCTTTTCGTGCGCATTCTGGCTGTCGGCATTGTGTTTTACATACCGTTGGGAGTGCGGCGCGGTCTCTTGCAGGGAATATGCGATTTCCGGGCGCTCGCGTCGAATTTCGCATTGGAAGTCGTGATCAAGCTGGTCGGTGCCGCGGCGCTGATGTCAGCCGGATATGGCGTTGCCGGAGTGGTTGGCGCGATGACTGCGTCGCTGGTTGTGGCCTACTTCGTGGCTGGTCCCGCGAAGCACGTACACAGTCCGCGGGCCCACGCACAGGCCCAGCCGATCCTCAACACGGGATTCGACGAAGGCATTCAGGCGATTATCTTCTTTATCGGTCAGGTTGTAATTAACAACCTCGACATCGTGCTGGTCAAGCATTTCTTCGACGCCACGCAGGCCGGCACCTATGCGGCCGTCGCCCTGGTCGGGCGGCTGGTTTACATCCTTTCGTGGTCGGTCGTGAGCAGCATGTTTCCGATTTCCGCCCGGGTTCGGGCTGATGACACCAGGGGTCGCACGGTCTTGAGCACCGCAGTGATGCTCGTCGTTTCTATTGCAGTTGTGTTCACGCTCGGTGCCTGGCTGGCTCCTGCCGGTCTCTGGCAACTCTTGTTGGGTGCCGGATTTCCTGCGGTCGGACACGGTTTCTATTCTTCTTTGCTGATTTTCTACATCATCACAACCGCGATCTATTCCTTGTCCGTGGTGCTGATGACCTATGAAATATCGCGCAAAGTCGGGAACGTCAGCTGGCTGCAGCTGGTTTTCAGTGGCGCCATTGTTATCGGGATCTACATGTTCCATAGCACTTTGCAGCAAGTGATTGGAGTGCAGTTTGTCCTCATGATGGTTTTACTCCTTAGCGTTGCAATCCCATTCGCGCGTGCTGTATCGCCCCGGAGCGGGTCCGGAGTCGCGAACACGGGCATCAGGAAAATCAGAAAAATTGGCGAGAATGAAGTCATTGCCGAATTCCTCCGCGGCGAGTTCAACCAGCACCACGAGTTTTTGGACTATCGCAAGCCGTTCGCCAGTCTTGTGGCTAGCCCTAATTTGGACGACGAAGGTGAAAATGACTTTCGTCGCGCGCTACTTTATCGCCGCCGCGGTCGTCTATGGCGAGAACTGCCTTCCGATACCGAGTGGTGGGAAGTGGAGCTATCGTTTCAAGATATCGAGAGGACCCGTGTTTTTGCCCGCAATCAATGGCTGCGCTACGGGACCCGCGGGTTCCTGCTCCTGGATGTGGCTACTCGCATCCGCACTCGCATTTTGTCCGACTCGCAGGACCGTTTCATTACTAAGCTGCGATCACTCAGCATTGAAGTGGCTGAGAACGTCCAATTTAGCTCCGTAATACTTATCACCATCGACGATAACGCCCCGCTCACGATCATCGAAGGCAACCATCGCATGACCGCGGCTGCACTGGTTTCCCCGGAAACCGTGCATCAGCGTTTTCGTTTTCTGTGCGGTTTCTCACCACGCATGGAGCAGTGCTGCTGGTACCAGACAAACCCTTCCACGCTGTTCCGTTATGCCCGGAACGGCTTCGCCTACCATTTCAAATATCGCAAGATGATGGCAACAATCCTGAAACGCGTAAAGAGTCCTCCGGCGCTCTTTGGCGACAAGGTGGGTTGAGTCGGTTGCTGTTCGACTAAGGTTTGCTGCTCGCTGCCTGAAAGTCCACAGATCTCGCCGCGTAGCGTGTCCCGTCGAAGACCGCTGACACGCTCACATTCACGCCCTCGCGGAGCTGTCGCAATACGTTGGGAGCGACAGCGTCCATGTAAACGTCATAGTTCTTGTTGTCGCTGCGATTGGCTATTGCGATCAGCCGTCTCGAAAGATCCAGATAGGTCACTTGCCCCGCAAACGTGAACACGCTGCCTGGGGTGGCAAGCAGGCTGATCTCACTGATTTGCCGCTGCGGTCCAAATTTGAGTGCGACCAAAGCGCCGACTGTGAGATCGCTAAGCGAAGCCTGCTGGTCTCCGCGTCGTACCGCCGTCGTAGGAGAGATTTGCAGCTTGACTGCCTGGTCCGAAAGCTCTTCGCGCACCGTTACGCTATTGCGCGCGAGGTCAATTTGCGAGATCTGTCCCTGGCTGCTGCCTTCCTCAGCCGTGCTTCGAATCCAGATTGTCTTGGCGAAAACCCGGTCTCCGTTCAACATCGTGTCGAGATAAACCCGCTGCCCTTGCCGGATATCCCGCTCCGTGATCGGAGCGCTATCGCGATAGAAACGGGTGCGGGTATCGAAGTGAACGCGCATTTCTTTCTTGGTACCGAAGGGCTGGAATGCCATCTGGTTCATAACTTTGTCCAGGCTGGTAACGGTCCCGCCGATGAGGGTCACGCGTGCCGATGGCAGCGCCGGCAAATCGAGTAACGGATCGTAGCCGTGCGGACGAGCGGGCCCCGCTACAGCTGGGCCAGTGGAGTTGACTCCGGGAATCACAGCCGCGGGAATCACCGATCCGGGCGCGGGTGGCTCTGGCCGGGTCCCTGACTGGCCTTGTGCGAACCCCGATATTCCAGCTGCAGCTAGAAGGATCACCCGGCAAAAGAACAGTGGCAGAATTCGCATAAGTATAGTGTTGTGCTGTTCTTGGATGCTTATTTAGACGTCGGCGTTCACCCCGCCTGGCAATCGTCGTGCGTCGCCTGCCGCCATAAAACTCGGAATGCGCAAATAGCATCCAAGTCATAGAAATTCAACGCTCTAAAACTTATGGACGTGCGCCCTGCGATCTTGTTTGCCTCGTTGCTTGCCACCCCGTGGGCGCACGCTCAGAGTCTACGAATTAATCTTCCGAAACACACCGATCCCACTCCGGTGCAGAAATTCAACCAGGATGGGGTGAAGGCGTTGAAGCAGCATCATCTCGAGAAAGCGGAAAGGCTCTTCTACCGCGCGTACCTGATCGATCCGGAAGACCCTTTTACCCTAAACAACCTCGGTTATGTTTCTGAGCTGCGAGGAAAAGTTGACCGGGCACAGCGTTACTACGAGTTGGCGGCGAAAGAAAATAATTCGGAAACAACAATCGCCGCTGCCAGCTCGCGGAACCTCGAGGGTCACAAGCTGAGCGAAGTGACCACCGCGTATGGCACTCTCGAGCTGCGGATCAATCGCGGTAACCTGCAAGCCATGACATTGTTGTCCCAGGGACGTAATCAGGAAGCCGAAGACGTGTTGCGGGAGACTTTGAAACTTGCGCCACGAAATCCATTTACATTGAACAACCTCGGCTTTGCCATGGAAGGGCAGGGAGACCTCGAGAGCGCCCTCCGCTACTACAACGATGCATCCATCACTCATTCTTCCGAGCCGGTGGTGGTGGCCATCGATCCACATTGGCGCGGCAAGCCGATCAGCGACATCGCTTTTGGCAACGCACAATCGGTCCGCACTCGCCTCTCTGCGGAATTGACGGCCCAGGAGCGCGCTGCCCGTCTGAATGCGGAGGGAGTTGCCGCGCTCAATCACAATCAGCAGGATAAGGCCCTCGACTACTTTGCGCAGGCCTACAAGCTTGACCCTTACAGCGCGTTTTCGTTGAACAACATGGGCTATCTTTCCGAAGCGCGTAAGGACCAGGAAACTGCCAATGAGTTCTACTCTCTAGCGCAACGTGGAAACGATGCCGGTGTGCCAGTAAGCTTGGCTAGTCATCACGAAATGGTCGGAGAGGCGGTTAGCGCGGTTGCGGGCAGCAATGCCGCCGGTACCGAAGCCAATCTTCAAGCTGCGGCCGAATCTAAGCGTCGCAGCAACGCGCCAATCATTCTGCGGCGTCGCGATAACACTCCCGTTACTGCGCCCCATCCGGACCAGCCCGCGGCGAAGCCGCCAGCGCCGCGTCCGCCCGTGCCGCGTCCACCCGTGGACAACGCTCCGGTTGAGAATACGATCCCTCGCCCTCCACAATAGGCGGAATTCAGACTTTCTCAAAAAAATCCCAGAGGCGATCAAGATCGGAAGGCCAGGAGTTTAACGCTTGTGTCGAGGTGCGGTTAAGTTCCGGGGGGCACGACGGGAAAGGCGCGCGCTTTTCAATCCGTTCCAGTCTTGAGTCGTTCAGGCTCGGCTGCCTGCTCCACAACAAAGCTTTCCGACGATGCCGTTGACAGCACCGCCGGCGTCGGCACGCTTGCTGATGTTTGTGGCTGCCGAAACACTCTGCGCGTTCTTCTCCTCACCAGCGCATCTCGCATGGGGAGCCATCGCGGTAACTTTCGTGCCAGCGAAAGTGAGCGCATATTCTCAAGTTCCCGACGCAGTTCGAACGTCCGCAGGTATTCACGAATGATCTCGGGCATGCTCATGCGCAGCGCCGCCGACATGTTTTGCAGGGCCATTTCCACCTGGCGATCGCGGTGTTTCAACAGGTCCACCATATGCCGCGCGAGTTGCGAGACGTCTCCCGCGGGGAAGAAATCGATTGCCAACCCTTCTTCTTCCGCCAGCCTTTTGCAGTCCGCAATGTCGGATGAAATGATCGGTACTCCGTAGGTGGATGCCAGGTGAGCAATCCCACTCGACCCTGCCGATGAGGTATATGGCAGCACCGTAAGGGACGAACGCTGAAACAATTGCGGAATGTCTTCTTCTTCGACATATCCCGCAAAATGAATGTCCGAGCGCGCTCCAATCTTATTTTGGATTGACCGCAGGTATCCCGGTGTCTTGGGATGGTCAGTACCGGCGATTACCAGCCGCGCCTCCGGAACTTCCTTGATCACCATGTCGAACGCCTGCAGGATAGGTTCCAGACGCTTATACGTTCCCCACTTGCCGAATGCCAGGATGCGGTGTTCAGGATTGCCGCGCTGCGCAAAATCCGGATACTCGGGCCGTGAGGCGAAGCTGCCGTGCCGTCTCACATAAACTGAGCCTCGGCCGTATTTCTCTATCAGTACATTCCGATACGCGGGCATGGTCACCGATACCGAATCTGCAAACAGCAGAATTTGTGTCGCAATGAATCCCCCTACGCGGTAGAGCGATGGAAAGCGGATCCCGGCGTCTTTCAAGTCCACGGTTTCCATCAATTGGTGCAGTGTCACATGTGTGTAAGGGCCCTTCATCCGTGTGAAGGAGGGAATCGTAATTCCTGTAAATGCAGCGAGCGCCGTGCCTCCGAAGCTGGCGAACCCCAGATTGAACCAAACCACATCCGGACGCTCGCGACCAACTGCTTCGAGCACCCGCCATGGATTGCGCAGGCTGTTGAACTTCCAGCAACGAACTACTTTGAAGCCTTCGAGTTCGGGCTGCGTCGAGGAATGATCGTCGCCAAGAATCGTAAGATCGATTTCCGCAATGCGCCGAAGCTCGCTCGCAATATGAAAGCCGTATTCGTTGAGCGCGTCACGACTGGGCGGAAACGATGTTACCAGGCATATTTTCATCGTTGGCCTGGCCCGAAGAGCGCATGACGAGAAAGTTTTCCCAAGAGGTTGAAATACGCGAGCGCAACTTTGAAGTCCGCCTTACTTTTCCCTGCATGGCGGGTCCCGAAGTGAAATGGCACCTCGATGGGCCGCCGCACCCGCGCGCGCACCAGAATTTCCAGGAGAATCTTGAAACCTTCCGGCTGCAAATCGAGTCCTTCAATACACTCACGCCGCACCACGAAGAAACCCGAAAGCGGATCTCGGATGCGCATATCCTTTTTCTGCAATGGGGCGGTTGCCAGGGTTCCCGCGCGCGAGATGAATGCGCGCAATCGGTTCCAATCTCCCAACCCGTTGGTTTCATTACTGATGTAGCGGCTGGCGATTGCGATGTCATTTCCATTCATCACCGGCTCCAGCAATCGGGGCAAGACTTCCGGCGGATGTTGCAAGTCGGCGTCAATCACCCCGAGAAGGTTTGCGTCAGTTTGCGCCCAGCCGTACACCACGGCACCCGCGAGCCCCCGTTTTCCTTGTCGAGTGAAAACGCGCACTCGCGGGTCGCGCGTGCCATACTCGCGCGCCACTTCCGCAGTTCCATCCTTGCTGTCGTCGTCAACCACGATAATTTCGTAGTCAATCGGCGCTGTTAACAGTACGTCGTGGATGCTCTCGATCAGCATGCCAATGTTTCCTGCTTCGTTGAGGGTCGGAATCGCTAAACCTAGTTTGAATGCTGGACTGTCAATCATTGAAGGGTCCTGGGATTTCAACGCGGCTACTTGGATGTTTCTGAGACAAAAGGCGTTGGTCGTCTTGCCAATCAAAAAACCTCGCTGGGCCCGCCAGAGAATTTGCGGGACGTAATATTTTCTAGTGCGTAGGCGGCGGCTTTACGCCAGTACTTCCGAATCAACTTCGGTTTGAGGAGCGGGCGCGGGAGTAGCCTTAGTGAAATGATCAATAACCGCCAGATGGACATCTTCTGTACTGGCGCCGGGCACAACCTGAAGTCCGGCAAGGCGGCTCAACTGAAGGTATGAGTTGCGATACCGACGCATGAAATCAAGCGGATACTCTGGCTTGCGCGCCCGAGCGTCTTCCGGTTCAGCGTCGAGGACATATCCAAGGTCGGGTTTAGGAGTGAAGCGCAGCAACATTTTGGCGTATGCACGAGTGAGCCAATGCTGCATAGGAAGTGCGGCGAGCTGATCGTAAATGTAACGGTCGAAGATGATTACGCCGCCGATTTCGGTGCGTGCCTTTCGAACGGTGCGCCGAAGGCTAATCAGATCCAGCACATAAAGGATCGATCTCCCGAGAAGTAGAGGGCCGGCCTGGGCATTTTTGTCGTTTCGTTTAACCGGACGTCCAAGCGCTCCTTCGCCAGAGTCACTCTGTAACACTGCGCGGCTAAAGTTTGAGCGCACTCTCCTGAATAATACGACGTCGTCCCATAGGGTCAAGTTATGCGCAGGAATTCCGGCTTGCGCCAGGTAGCTGCTCAATTTTTCTATCTGTGTACTTTTGCCAGCCCCATCAATTCCTGAGAATGTGATTACAAATGATTTCAAAATACCCCTCAAGCGAAGTCGCGCGAAGTAAAAATTTAATGCCCCGAACCCGGTACCCGGCTCGGACTGGCTGCCGAAAGCGCTGCCACTGTTCCTAGTGCCGCCCCGGCACCGGCGATAAACCCGAACTTGATTAACCACGAACGAATTTGCCGTTGCTTTGGCGGTGCGATCGCAACCCCGGCGGGTTTCGATGCCGCCCCGCCGCTGACCTGAACCGGCGGCGCGACTGCCGTGCCGCTTGGCTGCGACTGCTGCCCGCTCTGCGCACTCGATCTGGTCGAACCCGCTTGCGTGCCACCACTCGATTGTGAATTCACCGCACCCGGACTGTCCGGCAGATCCAGGGGTTGCGTACTTAACGGCATAGCTGCGCTGCCGATCGCCAGCACCAAGCCAAAGCCTACAGCTCGCGACAAAGTTTGATTCATTACGCCCTCCGCAATGCTCACGCCGCGACCGGCTGCGGCTGTGCAGCTTGTCCCGACGGTGCCGGTTCGGTCTCGGCCACAGGTTCGGGTACAAGCACACGTTGGCTGTCTTCCGCGTGGACAGCCGGGAACTTCTGGAACAGCTGGTACATGCGTGTTAGCTCCAGCATGGCGGCCGCTTCTGGAGAAATTCCTCCAATTTCGAGCGAGCCATCCCGCTTCGCCACTTCTTCCATGCAAGTCAACAGCCCTTCGAGTCCTGTCAACCCGATTCTCTTCACTCGAGACAGATCCACAATTACGCTGGGCTTGTCACTCGTTAATTTGTTCTTCAGTTCCTGCCTGAGTTTTCGTGCCTCCTTTACGCCGAAAACTTCTGGCACTTTGATCATGATTGCGCACGGAATATCCATTTCACCTTCCCTTGGGTCCTAGCTAAATCTGCGAGGACTTAAAATCCAGGCATATTGTGACTTGCTCGTAGCGTCATTATAAGATGCCGAATCTCGACTACAGGTTGACGAGTTATGGACTTGTTACTCTGCATTGCCGCGTCCGAAGGCCGCTTCCCGGGATAGCGGCGCGAGTTTTGTTGTGCCGATCAGGCGTTCATCGTCAATCTGCACCTCGACATTGCGATCAAGATGGAACAGTCTCTTTGGGCTGACCACTGAGCGCTCCACATTCAATCCGACTCCCACATAAACGCCCTGCAGGACGCAGGATTGGTCTACATTTGTGCCGTAATCAACTTCACAGTCCCGCTCGATGGAACTGGATCCGCTTATGCTGCAGCCATCCGCAACGCGAGAACCTGCACCGATGAAGGCGGGCCCACGGACCGTAACGGACTGGTCCACTTGCGCTCCAGCACCTAGCCAAACTCCAGGGGATACCTCATTTCCTACCGGCCGCAGACCACATCTGCCGGCCAGCCCGTCTTCCACCAAGGTGCGCAAGTCCTGGGGCTGGTTGAGAGGATTAAGATAGCCGTCATAGAAAAAACGTTCCTGTTCGGATATGAAGGCGCTTAACACCTTTCTATAAGGTGCATCGGTACCTCGCAGGCACTCGGCATCTACCAGGGCCAAGTCGAGCGCGCCGGTCGGTCCATAAGCTTGAGTGAGTGCCCCCCCTCGCTGCAAATGGAAACGCAGAAAGGTTTCGTAGTCAAGGTCTGAGTAGGAACCGATTCGCATCAACAACAAATGCTCCGCACCCTCCCGCACATGCTGAGCCACCGCACTCTCCCAGGCGGTGATGAAGTTGGTTGATTTAGCAGAGCGGGCAGGCAGAAGGCTGGTCGAAGCCGGAGTCTCAGAAATAGTCCTGATTGATACCGAGTCAAGCCGGCGCAGTTTCGCAGTCCCGCGCTCCAGCAGGTTTTGCCCGAGGATATCCAGATAGGCGCGCGAGGTCCCCGTTAGAAATCCGCGTCCACTTCGCGAATATCTACGGACGAATGAAGTATCATCCCTCTGGCGGTCCTCCGCCAGGCTTACGATTGCTCCGATATGCACTCTAGTCCCCGCATTCCAGTCCGCCGCACCGCCTAGCGCGCAGACAAATCTATTCTTGTCTGAACCCGAGCATTAAGCGCCCGATGCGGTGAATTGCGAAAAGCCCGGAAAAAACACCGGTCTCTGCGGTACTCCGGCCGGCACTTCCTCCTGTTCCCATTGGGCGGAGCCTTTCCGAGGCCGCATCCGAAGTGCCCGCGGACCCCCGTTTTCCTGCCGCCCTTGTCCGAGAAGTTCCCGAATGCGGAGTTTGGCTTTGTGCAATTGCGACTTCGAGTTTCCGACCGAGCAATCCAGCAGTTCCGCTATTTCCTGGTGCTCGTACCCTTCTACCTCATGCAACAAGAAAATGGTTCGATAGCCGTCCGGCAGCTCTTTGATAGCGCGCGCCAAAGCGATTCGGTCAACGCAGCCTGTCAGTCGGTCGTCCCGGCTCCCGTACTCGCGGCGTACTACTTTTGCATCCTGATTGTAGGGTTCGTCGAGTGAAATTTGACGTAGCGCTTTTTTCCGGAAGTGCATGAGCACCGTATTTACAGCGATCCGGTACAGCCATGTGGAAAGCGCGGAATCGCCGCGAAATGTCGCCAGTTTTCGGAATACTTGCAGGAATGCGTCTTGGGTCAGGTCCTCTGCTTCAGCGGTGTTGTTCGTCATACGTAGGCAAACGGAATGGATTCTCGCTTTATGAGCATGAAACAAGGAAGCGAATGCTTCAGGGTCGCCTTCTTGTGCTCGTTTAACTAGGTGGAGATCAGATTCGAGTCGTGCGGTGGTGTTAGCCTCGGTGGTCACTTGCGGTCTCCTTTCAATCGCGTTTGGTGCGTCTCCAACGAAGCGGCTTCAAATGAACTGTGATGAGATTAGAGTCGGGAACGGCGAACGGTCTATCCGGTGAGGTCTGTATCCACCGTAATGCTTTGCTGTAGCGCTTGACGCGCAACATCTTACCATGAATGCGGCAACCAACTTGCCTTACAGAGGAACGAGCGTTTTTTTCATGGGGCGCGGAAATTTTTTCGCACGCGCGCGCAACATTCATCACGTCCCCAGTGTTGCTAGGTTGGATGATATGTGAACAGGAACGCTTCTTTTGTGACGGCTAGGTTAATTTCCTGAATCAAGCCACAAGATCTGCGATGGATGTGGCGTGATCGCCCGACGAAACGTTTGTGCAAGAATTTGCCACGCTACAGGAGAGTCCTGTAGCAAATTACATGCTTGGTGGGATTGTTCCTTTACCAGCCGCCGCCTATTCTCGCTTGCATATGAAAGGTGCCCTCAATTTTCCCACCTACTTTCGAGCAGGGGCCGGCACGCGATTAAGCGCCGGCGCCTGCTTCTCGCCTCGCCGTTAAGTAATCACCAGATGTAATCAGAAATTTCGATTGGCCGGGGACGGCTGGCTCAACTGCTCAGAGCAATCAAGAACGGGGCGGCGCGCCGAAAATCGACGCTTGTAGCATCATGGGGGCAAACCACGACGTCCGAAGTACGCTCAACCTCTAGACCCAGGCAGTGGGTACGGAAGTGATCCAAATGGTGAATGGGTAAGCAATCGCACTCTGGGCTTAAAAGCGAATAGTAGTGAAGCGGTGCATTGAGGGGCTCGTGTCTGGAGCACTGCTAAAATACCTGTGTCCACTGGTGCGAACCGGGTGCGGAGAGATGGCCGAGTGGCTGAAGGCGCGCGCCTCGAAAGCGTGTATACCTTTACGGGTATCGGGGGTTCGAATCCCTCTCTCTCCGCCATTCTTAAGCCAGGGCTGATGTCGAAGCCACAGAGCACCAAGCCTCGCCTGTCCCACGCGAGAGTTGGTCGCGGCCACGCGATACTGAATGCAGTCGCCTGGTAGCAGGCTGCATCTTTGCCCACACTCCAGATGATGCGCAGAGGCATCCGACCACGTGATCTTGCCGCTGATGTCGGTACGCCGGTGCGGCACCGCCTTCTCAATCGCCGTGCGGATGCCGTGTAGATTGTCCGGCAGATGGTGGCATGGAAGAAGTTTGCACGGCCATCATGCGGCAACCAATATCCACGCCACCGCCGCCGGAATGATTCCGCGGCGCGTCGGAATCACGCTGCCTACCCGCCGATGCCCCAAATGCTCGTCCGGCATCGCCGCTCGATCAGGGCGAGGCGCGTCTCCCACGCGAGAGTTGGTCGCGGATGCTATAAAGGTTGGCTTGCGGATGACATTGTCCAATTCCGCTGTGGTAGTGGCCGATGGAGTGGTGAAGCAGTTTGGCCGGTTCGCCGCGCTTCGCGGCGTGACGGCGGAGTTCGCTCCCGGAAGACTGTACGTTGTGCAGGGTGACAATGGCGCGGGCAAAACGACCCTCCTTCGAACTATCGCTGGCCTGACTCGGCCGACGCGCGGCGAGATTTCAGTGTTGGGAACCAAGGATCTTCGGAATGTTCGCGGCGACGTTGGGTACATGGCGCATCCTTCGCTGCTCTATGACGAAATGAATGCGATGGAAAACCTGCGCTACTTCGCGGTGCTCTATGGAGTCGAAGCCGCCCGCTGCCGGGAAGTAATCTGCTGGGTGAAGTTGGATCCGGATCTCGAGCGCCCGGTCGGCCAATATTCACAGGGCATGAGGCAACGGCTTTCCCTGGCGCGGGCGCTGCTGAATGATCCAACGCTGTTGCTGCTGGACGAGCCCTTCTCTAACGTTGACGCACGTTCAGCGCACGGAATGGCAACGTTGCTGGGCGAACTGCGCGATCACGAGAAGACGCTGCTAGTTGTTACACATCAGCCCGCGCTGCTGGAATCGGTTGCAAACGAATTCGTTTGGATGGAGTCCGGCAAGATTACGGCGCGCACTCCAACTCTGCAGGCGGCGTCACGATGAGCTTTTTCGCGATCACCCGTGCCACCCTCGAAAAAGACATTCGCCTGGAGTGGCGGTCGAAAGATGCCATCAATGCCATGCTGTTCTTCTCGCTTCTGGTGGTCGTGATCTTCAGTTTCGCTTTCGATCCCACCGCGGAGGAATCGCGGAGAATTGCCGGCGGCCTGGTTTGGGTGGCGTTCCTGTTCGCCGCGGTTGTAGCGTTGAATCAGACCTGGGCCCGCGAGCTCCGCAATCAAGTGCTGGATGCATACCGTGTCTCGCCTGCGCCAGCGAATCCGCTGTTTCTGGCGAAGGCTGTCGGGAATTTTATTTTCGTCGGCGCGCTCGAAGCATTGATGGCGCCATTATTTATTGCGTTCTTCAAGCTGCGTGCACTCGGCCCATCCTGGCAACTGGCGCCCATTGCGTTATTGGGAACATGGGCGCTTGTTATTAACGGAACATTCTTCGCCGCGATTTCCCTGCGCACGCGCAGCCGGGAAATCATGCTGCCCCTTCTGCTGTTTCCAATCTCTGTGCCTGCGCTGCTGGGCATGGTCAACGCAACTACCGCCGTGTTGACCGGGGAATACTCGGCGAGGACCTGGATCGCTCTCTTGCTGGCGTATGATGTGATGTTTACGATTGCCTGTCTCTATCTGTTTGAGATTGTCCTGGAAGCAGAATGAAGCGCGGCATCTCAATCCTTGCGGTGGTCACGGCCTTGCTGTTGAGCTTTGCGCTTTATGAGGGGCTGATCGGCGCTCCGACCGAACGCACTATGGGTGACGTGCAGCGTATCTTTTATTACCACGTGCCCTCGGCCTGGACAGCATTTCTGCTTTTTCTGATCAACTTCGTCGCATCTGTGGTTTATCTCGTTCGCCGCAACGAAAAAGCGGACATCATGGCACTGGTTAGCGCCGAAGTAGGAGTAGTCTTCTGTACGGTGGTCATCGTGACCGGGCCCATCTGGGCGCGGCCGGTGTGGGGCATCTGGTGGGCGGCGGGCGATATACGTCTCACCACCACGCTTGTTCTCTGGCTCATCTACGTCAGCTATCTAGTGCTGCGCCGGTTTTCGACGAGCGGGCAGACTCCGATCATCGCGGCTGTTCTGGCCATCTTCGGCGCTCTGGATGTGCCGCTCGTGTACTTTTCCATCTGGTTTTTCCGTACCCAGCATCCTTCGCCTGTCATCGGCGGCGGGGGGTCGCTTGATCCCCGAATGGCGCACGTGCTGCTGATTAACTGGGCCGCCTTCCTGTGTCTGGCATGGCTGGTTTCCTGGACGCGCTATCGGCTTGAAGTCGTAAAGCGTGAGGTTGAGGAAGCGCAAGCGCTCGAATCGCTGTTGGAGGGGTCGCGATGAATTCGATGCACTACCTGTACGCGGCTTACATTGCGACCTGGGCCATCCACGGAACTTACTTGGTGATCCTGGCGCGCAAGTACAGGAGACTCAAGCAGGAGATGGACGCGCTGCGCCGCAAGGCCTCTTAACCGCCGACTGCCCCGAATTCTTTAGAATTCTCTGCGAACTCTGCGATCTCGGTGGTAAAACGCTTTGGAATTGCGCCTACACTTCTCAATCTGAGTGCTAAAGCTGAAAGCGAATGCTGATTGCTGATTGCTGAGTGCTCAAAATCCTCGGCATCTTCTTACTGATACCAGCGCATCACACTTCTCCAGAGTCTCGACCGGAGTGGTCGAAACTTGACAGCCTATCCGTCAGATGTTTAAGTAATTATTTGCTTTAAGGCCTATCGGGCAGCGGGTGCACACCCGAACCAATCCGCAATGACGGATTGGCGGGGAAGCTCCGCGCAGGCCAACTGCCGGATGAGCGTCGGGGCACGTTCAGTCGCCAATCTCTCTATATCTCTCCAGAAACGGGAACTCGGAGGTTCTGTGATGGTTAGTGGTCGTGGGGTGAGAGCAGCTTTTGCTCGGTGCCGGGCGCCGGTCAGTATGGTTCTCGTGGTCCTGGGCGCCGCATTTCTGCTCCGGCGCGACAACTCCAGCTCGAATCCTCCAAAAATCGCTTCCCGAGCTAACCTGGTTGAGGCGCGGGCGGCGTTTGGGCGCTTGCCCATGAGCTTCGAGCAGAACCAAGGGCAATCTGATGGCCGGGTCAAATTCCTGGCACGTGGGAACGGATATGGACTATATCTGACCCCGACCGAAGCTGCACTGGTTTTCGGTGGAAATCAATCGGGAAAAGCTGAAACCTCAGCCGTGGAGATGAAGTTTGCCGGGGCGAACCCTGACACGCAAGTGGCCGGCTCAGACCGGTTGCCGGCGCACAGCAATTACTTCATCGGCAATGATCCTTCGCGCTGGTTGCGTAACGTTTCCCAATTCGGCCGCGTGGTCTATCGCGAAGTTTATCCCGGCATTGATCTTGCGTTCTATGGCAAGCAGGGCAAGCTGGAATATGACTTCGATGTGGCGCCTGGTGCCGATCCTGATCGAATTCAACTGGATCTTTCTGGGGCGGATCAGATCCAGGTCGGCGAGAATGGCGACCTGGTGCTGTCCAAGAATGGCCGCGAGCTGCGCTTCCAGGCTCCGCATATTTACCAGAACTCGGACGGAGGAGTTCAGGAGGTTCAAGGAGCATTTGTTCTTCGCGAGAACGACCGCGTGTCATTCAAAGTCGGGGACTACGATCGCGGCCGTACGCTGGTGATAGATCCAGTATTGGTGTTTTCGAGCTATTTAGGTGGCGCGGGCAACGAGAGTTGCACCGCCGCTACCGGCGCGAGTGCGGGATTTGTTCCGCATTGTCCTGCGGTTGCTGTTGATTCTGCTGGGAAAATCTATGTGGCTGGGACAACAACTTCGACTGGCACGTTCGCCGGGGTCGCTCCCCAGGTTCCTGCAATCGCGGCGGGTCCCGCCGACGTCTTCGTTTCACGCATCAGCCTTAGCAGTACCGGTTCTACGCTGGACTTTGTTACCTATCTGGGTGGCGCGGGGACACAATATCCGGTTGGCGTGGGCGTGGACAGCGGCTTCGACCTGTACGTCGCCGGAACGACGGATGCTTCGAACTACCCGGTTACTGCTACCGCGTATCAGAGTGGACCGGGTTCAACCGCAAATCACGTTTTCGTCTCTGAAGTAGATTCGACCGGGTCGGCCCTCCTCTATTCAACATATCTTTCCGGAAGCGGCACGGATGTTGCGGCCGGCATGGCCGTGGACACCCTTGCTAAGGTTTATGTATTTGGCACAACGACTTCATCCGATCTTCCAACCACGCCGGGCGCGCTGCAGGCCTCACCGAAGGCTACGAACCAATTCTTCTTCGGCAAAATAGATCCTGCGGCGAGCGGGCCCAACGGCTTGCAGTATTTGACCTACTTCGGAGGAGGCACCCCATCCGGCGGAAATGTCGCTGGTGGCGCTATTGCGGTTGATTCCAATTTTAAGGTGTATATTGCCGGTGGCACCGACTTCGTTGACATGCCGATCGTGAATGGCTACACGGGAACGATGCAGACGGGCCAGTCAGTACGGTGCGGCTTTGATGTGTGGGCCGCGGCGCTTACTCCTCCGGCCAACAATACTCAGCAGTACACTCCCAGCTACGAGACCTATTTTGGTGATCCCGGAGCAACGGGTACCTGCCCGAGTGGAGCCGGCGATGAAATAGCCTACGGTATCGCGAGCGATGGCTCTAGTACATACATCACAGGTTCTACGACTTCAACGGACATCACTGTACCGACTACTACGGCCTCGTTTCAATCCACGAACGGCGGAGGGACTGACGCGTTTGTGGCGAAGTTCGGACCGCCCACGGCGGTCGGCACTGCTCAAGGCAGCACCCCGCTGAACTATTTTAGTTACCTTGGCGGCAGTTCGCAGGATGTGGGGCTTTCCATTGTTGCGGATTCGCTAAGCAACGCTCGCGTAACGGGACTCACAAAATCCAGCAATTTCCCAGCTACAGCTAACAACCCGTTGCAGGGTTCCTTTCAGGGAGGCACCGACGCCTTCGTAGCGCGGCTTAGTACCACAGGGACATCGACCAGTAGCAATAGCAGTACCGCAAGTTTCCTAGGCGGTACCGGAGTTGACATTGGCACGAGCATCGCCCTTGATGCTTTGCTGAATGTCTATCTGGCAGGAGAGACATCGTCGGGAGGTTCCACTTTTCCCACTGCCAATCCGCTACCCACGGGCAGCAGTCTATCGGGCGGACCAGATGCGTTTGTCAGCGTGATCGGGCCCAACACGGCTGGACTGAGCATGCCGCAAGTGACACCAGCGGGCTCGACATCGCCCCCACCTGGCGTTCAAAATCCAGTTGTCAGTCCTTCGCCTGTCGGGGTCGGCAGCCAGGTGACGTTTACCTACTATATCTACAACACCGGAGACCCGGTGCCGGGCGTCGTTTTTACGGACACTCTTGGACTGAATTCCGGTTCTACCTCCGCCAGTCCGAGTCAGGGTACCTGCGGAAGTGCAGTAACAACGGGTCCGCTGAACTGTACGCTTGGCACTGTGAACACCTCGCCTACTACATCTACGACTTCCGGCGGCACGACTACCACTACTATTAGTCCGGCGGCGCATGTGACGGTCACGGTCACGGCTCCAACGACAGTACTTTCCGGTCCGCTTTCACTTGGTAATAGCGCGGCACTTAGCTTTCCGGGTGGAACCACCTCACCAATCAATGGCTCGGCGACAGTCAACGACTTTTCCGTCAGCATGGCCCCGCCTTCGGCGGCCACGGTGATTGCTGGAGGAGTGGCGAGCTTCAAGGCTGTGGTTACGCCGACTGGTGCAGGATTCCCAGGATCAGTTTCGCTCGCTTGCGGGTCGGGACTACCGTTCGGCGCGAGTTGTTCCTTCACCAACAATCCAATTCCTAACATGAGCAATGGCCCGCAAAGCCGGCCCTTTGAAATTACGACGACGGCGCGAGTCACGACTCCTGGCAGTCTTTTCCTGCCAGGTGGGCCGACCTACGCGCTCTGGATGCCAATTTTTGGGGCGGGCCTGCTCGGCGCTGGAATCTCGCGCAAGCGGCGAGTCTTGCTTGGAGCTTTCTTTGCGGTCATTTTAGGAATCGCGCTTCTGCAGGCGGGATGTGGCGGGGGCAGCAGCTCAAGCACGACCACCGGGACACCGACCGGAACTTACACTGTCATCGTGAACGCCACCGCTGGCGCAACGCGAAGCACAACATTGCAACTGACGGTCGAGTAGGGAATCGCTGTCGGTTCCGACGGACGGCGGGATATCGCTCGCCCAGCTTCTTTATACTCATAGCAGTGGCCGGCGGTGACTGAATCGGCCACCAGCCCGGTTGCCGGCCAACCCGCCTGAGCTGGAAAGGTCAGCGGGTGCGAGTCGGAAGGTTTAGCGCATGGCTTGGAGCATGGGGGCAAACGCGGGCGCGAGAAATGTCGCTCCGTGGACGCTCAAGTGATTGCTGTCCACGTAAAGAGCATAGCCTTTGCGCGTCGTAGGGCACGATATGTTGTCACAAATCAGCTTGTCAGGATAGACAAGGCGCACGTCATACATCTGAGCTAGCCGTGACAGTAGGCCAAAGGTTCGTTCTTGGCGAGCCATGAATTCCGAATACGGGGTCGCAAGCGCGGGCGACCTCCTCGTCGTTGCGGCGCGCGCCAGCGAAGTCGGAACGTCAAGTCCTACTTCCGGCACACTAGCTACGACGATGATGTTTGAATCAAGCTGCTTAAGTTTTGTAATGGTCGAGCGTAAAAGGCTCGCAAATGCACCGTAGTCGGCTTGCGGGTTTCGATCAGAGGTGAGGAGAGCGGGACCGCCCCATTCCTGCCCGTAGCGGCTCCCTTCAGCATAGAGTCCCCAGCGCGCGTGCAGGAAAACGTTCTTGATGTGGCTGGATTCGATAAAGGTCAACACGGACCGATTGAAGCGGTCGCACTTGTCTGGGTCATCCTCGTCGTAGCGCTTCAATCCCAGCAGCGGAGCGCAAGCCGGGCTGAACGCGACAAAACCAGAGATGCCATTGGCTGCGGCAATTTGCTCGAATGCCGGCGCGATTGCTCCTGCGTGCGAATCACCCCACAACATGAAGCTTGGCGTCGCCCGGTCGTCACCGATGTGGCAAATGCGGTCAATGCACGCGTCGCGTCTTGACCAGTAGTCGTTCTTGCTGGCGAGCAACGCGAGTACTTTCTGGTCGAGCCGAGCGGGTAGTCCATGGGTCAGGAAAAGTACACCAGCGAAGACGACAAACAGAGTCGAGCCTGCTGCCGCTCCAGCAAAAAGCACACTTCGCGACTGCACGAGCCCCCGGTGGCCACGAAAAGGATTTTCTACAAATTTCCACGAAACAGTGGCAATGACGACCCCGACGGAAATCAGAACAAGGCTACACCAGCCGCCGAGCGGGCGAAGAGAATAGTACCTGAAGAAAACAATCAACACCCAATGCCATAAATACAGTGAATAAGAGATGAGACCAATGAAGACGAATGGCTTCGTGCTCAGGATTCTCGAAGTGATGGTCGCCTGCGTAGTTCCACTGTAAATCAGCAGTGCCGTCCCAAGCGCGGGATACAAAGCATTTACTCCGGGAAAAGGAAGAGAACCGGACAGGGACAGAAAGCTGCCGATCAGGAGAAACAATCCAAGAGACGCAAGGATGTCGGCCATGATTCGCGACCGCGCCGCCGGAATAACGCCGACGGCAAGAATGGCCCCCACTAGCAGTTCCCAGGCGCGCGCGGCGGAAGAGTAAAACGCGACCGAACGATGCCAATGAACGTCCCAAATACTGAACGCAAGCGATGAACCCAGCAGGGAAAGCAGGACGCCTACATACCGCTTGGGTAAATATCGTGTAATGAGGTAAACAAAGAGCGGATAGAGAATGTAAAACTGTTCTTCGACCGCCAGGGACCAGGTATGCAACAGCGGTTTCATCTCAACCGCGGTTTGAAAGTAACCCGTCTGCTTGGCAAACAAAACGTTGGATGAAAAAAGCATCGTGGCAAACAGACTGCGTCCGAACTCCCAGGCGTCATCCGGCATCAAGAGCGCATATGCGGCGATGGAGGTGAAAATGAGCACGAAGAACAATGCTGGAAGGATGCGGCGGACGCGCCTTTCGTAGAAATGCGCGATGGAAAACCTGCCATTCGCAATGTCATTCAGGATGAGACCGGTAATCAGATACCCCGATATGACAAAGAAAACGTCCACCCCGGCGAATCCCCCGGGAACTTGGGATATGCCGGCGTGAAATAGCACTACGGGGATGATGGCAACGGCACGCAGCCCGTCGATATCGGCGCGATGATTCATTTCTGGAATGGAAAGAAGAGTATAAGGGCTGGCGCCCTCGGGGTTGCAGAACTCTCCCTAGAGTCTCTACTGAACTCACCTACAACCGCGGATGCGCGAAGTTCCTACCGCTGAGGTCTTCCGCCGCCCATAGACGGTGCCGGACGAGAACTTGGTGCCGGTGACGGACTGCTTGATCTCGGCATCGGCTGCGAAGCTCTAGGCGAGGGGGAAGGGCCCCTGCCCCCTTCAGCGCGTCCCGACGATGTCATCATCGGCGGCGGTGCTGATGTGGGTGCTGTGTGAACCCGCTCCGTGGCGGTTCCGCGAGCCTGCACCTGTTGCGAAACCTTTGCCAGATTGTTGACTTGGCCGCGAGGTACTCCCAATCCCGCAGAGTTGTTCCGAATCACAACCTTATTCCCTGAACCAGTCGTGAGACCAGTTCCCCGGTTCACAATCAAGGTTCGCGTGCCCGTAGGAGCTTGCGGAACAGTAAAGCCGCGAGGCGGATTCATTACGCGCGGCTGTGCGTACCATCCGGTCCACGCGCCGCCGGGCTGCCATCCCCAGCCATATCCAGGCAGAAAAACCCAAGTCCCGTAGTGATAAGGCGTCCAGCCCCACGGATACGCCGATACCCATCCGAAACCCCAGCCGGGTGAAAATGCCCAGGCGCCGTCCATGAATGGGTCCCATCCCGCGCCAACAAAGTATGGCTGCCACATCATTCCGTAGCCGGGAGCATTAAAGAAGTTTCCGTAATACGCCATGTCGGCGGTGCCGTACGCGTATGGCGAATAGCTTCGATACGAATTGCTGGCGTAACGAACGTGATAGTCGGTCTGTTGTTTGTCCCACCCGTCGAGCGGTTCTCGCTCGATGTTTTTGGCCAGAGTCGCGTGGTCGTCATTTGCGAAGTCAAACGTGCCCGTTTGATTCTTCTTGACCTGCAGCGACCCCGAAGGTCCTTCGATTTGGATGTCTCCCTTGAAGACGGCCACCGTGGCTCCGTCGTTATTCATTCCGACACGGAGATGTGCGGAATGAGAAAGCGCGAGTTTTTCTTTGGCGAATTGCACCACGAATTCGTCGTTCTTCTCGGCGGAGAAATCCACATAAATCGTACCTTTGTTGACCACCACCGAAGAAGCTTTGCCGCCGGAGTCGCGAAGCACAAGCTGAGGGAATTCGATCGTGCTATTGGGAGCGAGCCTGATTGTGCGGCCGTTCTCAAACTCCACTTCTGCGCGTCCATCCTGCGCAGTGCGAAGCTGAGTGCTTTGGGTGATCGGCAGATTGACCATTGCCTTCTCAAATTGCTGCGCTGATCCCCGCGCGATCTGCACACCGCCTTCGATATAACTGAGGCGCACGGTGCGGACTTGCGAGTCAGAGAATGCGGGAACTGAGGCTAGAAGAAAAACTGCAACCGTGATCAACACGGCGCGGAGACTAAGGTGGGACATAGATGCCTCCCGGGGATGTACTTAATTAGAGCACGTTTGCCCCTCTTTTGTTGTCTCCGGCGTGTTTCTTCGCCGCGCCTGACATGGTCTCCATCCCATACCGTCAAAAGAAAAAGCCGGATTCCAGGAGGAATCCGGCGCACGGTGGGAGAGCGCAAAGCAAGGATGAAGCTTAGTTGCCACCTCGTCTGGCATTGTCGGCATCTGTCGCGAGTCTTTTCATAAGCTCGAAAAATGCTGGAGATTGTCCGATGAACAGCCCCATATCGGTCAAGAATTTCAGAGCGCCCATTGCTACACCCTTGGTCTCTGTCGGACGAATGACTGAGACTATGGGCAATTTCCGGCTAATGAATGGGCAGGGTTCCGGCATGATCAGGCTAGTCGTAAAGTCTTCGCCACCGAAAGGCGGCGAATTCAAGTCTGGGAAAGTCAAACCGTTGGTTGGGTCGGTGAGTGGAACCGCATCGCCCGCGAGGTCGGACCAAGTTTGAAAGTGCATGGTCTCGGTTGGACCAATGCTGATGAGGATTCGCAGCACTTCAACGTGCGTGGCTCTCTGCGCCATTGACGGATAGAGGCTGTTGCCGCCTTGCTCGATCGTTGGCATGTGCCACATGGCTGTGTTGACGATAGCTTGCAGGTGGTCGTCGGGAGTGAGGTCATCGTCGGTTCTTGGAATCGCGGTGAATTTGCCTTTCGCCAAATCCGGCACGGCCTGCGGGAACTTGAAATTGGGGTCGAGGTCGGGGTTGTGAGAGTCGCTGCGATATCGTGTGTACCAACTCGTATCGAGCGTCAGCTCCATGAGATTCGTTAAGCGCAGTTTCCCGCTTGCTCCGGTCGCGGAACTGCCGGGCAAAGTGCGGAACGCCTCCAGATTAACTGGGTCGGCGCCCTTGGAGATGAGATAGGCGTTCAAGAAATTCTGATGCGTGAACTCATCATCGGTATTGTCGTGGATGTATTGAGGAAAATCGTCGTCAATGGCTTCGAACTTTTCCTGATACTCCGGATTGCCGCTGCCGCCGGGGACTTCATCATCCTGGACTCCGGCGAGTTCGTTGTACTGGACCCAAAAATCGGTTTCAAGGATTTCTGCCGCGGCCGCAAACCGGAGCAGGGCCGCGTCGCCTTTCGTGAGCCGTCCACTGTGCTCTCCAGAATTTGGCTCCGCCAGAAGTTGTGAGCTGTTTGTAAGCAGCGCTGCGCCTACGGTTGCCGTTCCTGCCGTGGCGAGTCCCTTTTTCATGAATGATCGCCGGCTGACCGGGGGCCGGACGCCGTTAAGAAGGTCTTTCATTGCAGTCTCTCCTGGGATTTTTCCGCCGTGCCCGGACCAGAACCGGAAGAAGCACGAGGGTTAGTGAGACAGTAGCGGAGGCAATGTCGGCGGCGTGTCAAACGCGCGACTCAGTTATGTAAATTGTTTGTTGGAAAAATGTCATGCGGAGTCCGGAAGTTCTGGAAGCCATGCGGCCGTATTTCGGCGAGCACTTCGGGAACGCGTCGTCTATCCATCATCATGGGCAGGAGACGCGGGCGGCGGTCGAGCGCGCGCGCGAATCAGTAGCTCATCTGTTGGGGTGTCGTCCAGCGGAGGTCGTCTTTACCAGCGGAGGCACTGAGGCTGACAATCTAGCTATTTTTGGTTTGGTCCAACCGGGCGATCACGTTGTGTCTTCGACTATCGAACATCACGCGGTGCTCAACTCCTGCAAGCATCTTCAAGACAAGGGGATCGAGGTCACCTACGTTCCAGTGGATGGGCGTTGTCTGGTCGATCCTGCCGATGTTCGACGGGCCCTGCGACCGAATACAAAGCTGGTCACGATCATGATGGCCAACAACGAAACCGGCGTGCTTCAGCCGCTAGAAGAAATTGGAACAATCTGCGGTGAGGCGGATGTTTACTTTCACACGGATGCGGTGCAGGCGGCTTCCAAGGTCCCTATCCGAGTGAAGGACATTGGTTGCGATTTGCTGTCAATTTCAGGACACAAGATTCATGCTCCGCAGGGCGTGGGTGCGCTCTATGTGAGGAAGGGAACAACTCTCGAACCGCGTTTTTTCGGCGGAAGCCACGAGCGCTCGCGCCGCGCCGGAACTGAGAACGTTCCTGGCATTGTTGGCTTGGGCAAAGCGGCAGAACTGGCGCTGCAAAACTTGGAGAATGGAGAACAGGTCGCAATGGCGGCGCTGCGTGACTGCCTGGAAAATGCGATTCTCGATAAGGTCGAAGCCGCGGGGGTGAACGGCGGCGGTGCGCCGCGGGTTCCAAATACTGCGAACATTTGTTTCGACTACATCGAAGGCGAGGCGCTGGTGATTGCGCTCGATCTCAAAGGCCTTGCAGTTTCGACCGGTGCGGCTTGTTCTTCCGGCGCGATCGAACCTTCGCATGTGCTGACCGCGATGGGGCTTCGTCCGGACCGCGCCCGCGCCAGCCTTCGCTTCAGTTTGGGGAAACAGAACGCAGCGGGCGATGTGGATTTCGCTATTCAGCTAGTTCCGGCGTCGGTCGCGAGACTGAGGGAACTTTCGCCGCTATACAATAAGGCCAGCGCAGTTCATTCGTAACCGGATTTTCCTCCGACTCAATGCTCGTTGCTGAATGCCTGATCACAAGACCATTGCCGTTGCCATGTCGGGAGGGGTTGACTCCTCGACCGTTGCGGCCATGCTACGCGCCGAAGGGCACAACTTAATCGGCCTGACCATGCAGCTCTGGAACCAGCGCCGACTCGCGGGCCGCGCCGGCATGCCGGAATCAGTGCGGGGCCGTTGCTGCTCGCTCGACGACGTGTACGACGCCCGCCGTGTTGCTGAGACGATTGGTATTCCTTATTACGTGGTCAATCACGAGGATCGGTTCGAGCAGGACGTGGTGCGTCCGTTTGTGCAGGAGTATTTGTCGGGCCGCACGCCGATTCCATGCAGCCTCTGCAACAATCATTTGAAGTTCGATCAATTGTTGATCGTCGCGCAACAAATCGGTGCCGATGCCGTCGCGACCGGCCACTACGCGCGTGTGAAGTTTGACGAGGAGCGCGGGCGCTGGCTGTTGAAGCGTCCTGCCGATCACTCAAAGGACCAAACGTATTTTCTCTTCGGCTTGACCCAGGAGCAGCTGAGCCGAACACTGTTTCCATTGGGCGGAATGACAAAGCCCGCGGTCCGCGAGCTCGCGCGCAAGCATGGTTTGGCGCTGGCGGAGAAGCCGGATTCGCAGGAAATTTGCTTTGTTCCCGGCGGCGATTACAAGAATTTCCTAGACGCTTACCTCGCCGAGCAGGGCGAGTCACTACCCGATACTGCCGGAGAATTGGTCACGACTGATGGCCGTGTGATCGGCGAGCATTCAGGCATTCACAATTTCACAGTAGGACAGCGCAAGGGCCTCGGCGTTGCGACCGGTTCTCCACTCTATGTGCTTCAGATCAGAGGAGACAGCCGGCAAGTGGTTGTCGGCGCGGCGGAGAGTCTGTACTCGCGTACCCTGTTGGCTCGCCGCGTGAACCTAATTTCAACCGACAATCTCACGGAGCCGATGCGGGTCGGCGTGAAGATTCGCCATCGCCACGAGCCCGCCTCCGCGATTATTGAGAGGGCAGGGGACAACGTCCACGTCACTTTTGATGAGCCGCAGCGCGCCATAACTCCTGGGCAGGCAGCGGTCTTTTACGAGCGCGATATGGTTGTAGGCGGTGGCTGGATCAGTTAGTTCCGCCATTCGGTTCAAAACTAACTTTCAGCAGCTCTGTTGTCTCTCTTGCGCCTGGCTCGAATCGCCATTGCCTGACCGATCTGACGGCAGCGTCTGCCAATACAGGATGGCCTCCAATTACGTGGACATCCTTCACGCTCCCGTCAGCTTTAATTGTTATTTCCAGCTGCACGCTGCCCCTCAGCTTCATTTGCCGTGCAATTGCGGGATATTCAGGCGTCGTGCTAATTTTTACGGCGCGGGCTCCCTTGCTTTCTGCATTGGATTCCACGCCCGCTTGGGCCAGCGCCGTTGCCCCTGGTCCCCCATATCCAATGTGGGCTTGCTCGATGGCGGCGGAGTTTAGCTCGAAGCGGACCTTTCGGTCTTCGAGGATAAGATTGATCATGCCGCCCTGGTTTAGAAAATCTTTGTTTTCGCCGACACAGAGAACGCTGGCATTTTCGAGCCCGGCAATTGCGGCTGGCACATCCCGCGCCGACGCACGAAAAAAAGCGAGGTGGCATGATTTCAACTCGCCTGGTGCCTGCGCGTACCGGATCTCGATGGGGTGCTCGCCAATACTTTTGCCGGCGAGGGTTGATCGCAGAATCTCGGGAAAGTCATCGTCTCCGCCAAACACACACATGACCAACTTCGAGCTGCCGTTGGCGAGAACGTGCTCCGGCCAGCTCGCCATCTTTGCGAAGTTGTAAAGGTAAGCAGACTTCACCTGATATTCATCGGCAGTCTGCGTCTGCGCGCCGATGACCGACACTGCTGCGCAAAGGACTGTCGCAGCCAAAGGCCTGACCGTGATCATAGCGAAGAATTCCTGCTAAAGTCTTAGTTCGGCAGGAGTTGTTTCCTTCTTTAGGAGTCCAGGTATGTCGCCGGAGCTGCCGCAAGGCCGGAACCCGTGGGGTCAAATGGCTGCGTATGCGCAGCTGGCGGTGATCTTTCCGGCTGCGACACTGGTCGGTTGGCTCATCGGCACTGCCCTTGATCGCTGGTTGCACACTACGTGGCTGTATGTGGTGGGATTGGTTCTGGGGATTGTGGCTGGATTCGTGGAGCTGATCCGCATTGCGGCCAAGGACAGCTGAAAAGCCTTTGACCGCAGCGATCGCAGAGGATTCGCCGAGAGCGCAGAGAAGTGCTCGGAGTCTAGCTGAATTTCAACGAAACAACGAAAGACTGTGGAGCTTTTCTCCGCGCCCTCTGCTCGAATCTCTGCGAACTCTGCGGTTAAACGCTTTTGTGTGCAGTTAAAATCTTTTGGTGCCGGACGAGACAGCACCCACAGACGATTTCTACGCTCGTGCGCTTGAGCGAATCCAACGCATGATGGTCATGATTGGAATCGCCGGACTGATCACGGCCTGGCCGTTTTTTGGATGGCGTATTGGCGTGGGCTTCGCCTTGGGTGCGGCGATTGCGTTCCTGAATTTTCATTGGTTAAAAAAAGTCGTTGCCGGAATTGCCGGTCTGACGCTCAAGTCGGGCACTGCGGCGTCCGGCCGCAGCGTGATCCAGCGTTTTCTGCTGCGCTATTTTTTGATGGCAATAGTTGCGTTTGTTATACTTACTGTTTCCCGCGAGAGCTTATATGGCCTGTTTGCCGGCTTATTCTTGCCCGTGACGGCCATGTTGTGCGAGGCGGTGTACGAGGGGTATATGGCTATGACTAACCGAGCTTAACCGTCTAAGATTTGTTGCCACGAACTGGTTTGCCAAGCGCCAACGACCAACGACTGATCTTCCATGCCTGAACAACTTCTTTTCACACGTCTGTTGAACGAAGCTTTCGCTGGCCCGGTCACGGCGCTGCTTAACGCGCTGCAGGGGGTACTCCACATACCGGTTGCGCCAAAATATCCGGAGGCGCCAATTCCGAACTTTGTCGCCATGGAATTGCTGGTGTTCGCCTTCCTGATCGTCGTCTTCCTGGTAGTTCGTTCACGGCTATCCGTGGAGAGTCCGGGCGGTCTGCAGCACATGTTTGAGGGCGTTCACGGATTTGTGGAAGGCCAGAGCCGCGACGTTATTGGACATCATAGCGAACAGTTCACGCCTTTCCTGGTCGCGCTGGGACTATTCGTTTTGATTTCAAATCTGTTTGGCATTATTCCGGGGTTGGAATCGCCGACCGGCGTTCCAGTGGTGCCTTTGGGATGCGCTCTTTGTGCTTTCGTCTATTACCACGCGCATGGTTTCCGCCATGCAGGTATCGGATACCTCAAGCACTTTTTGGGACCGTCGGACAGCACCATTCCGATGTACATCAGAATTCCGCTCGGCTTTTTAATGCTGGTGATCGAACCCATCAGCCATCTTGCTAGAGTCATGTCGTTGACCATCCGACTGTACGGGAACATGTTCGCTGGCGATATGGTCATTCTGGTTTTTCTTTCATTGATTCCAATAGGATTGCCGGTACTGTTCGTTGGATTGCATATTGGAGTGGCATTTATTCAGGCCTACGTGTTTGTTCTGCTTACCACGGTCTATTTGGCTGGAGCAGTTGCCACGGACCACTGATGTTTCAGGTTTAAATTTTCCGGTTTCGCGAACGTCTGAAACTGGAAACTTGAAACTCGAAACTGAGTTTCGACGCCGTTTCAGCGTGAGGGCGTTTGCACGGTAACGTCAACCACCAACTGACGGTAATTCATAGGAGAAAAACAATGCGTACTTTGATGCGGGTTTTAAGTGGTGTCTTTGCGGTGATGGCTGCGATGTTTTTCGCGGTCCCGGCATTTGCCCAAGGGGGTGCTGCCGCCAATGGGTCGAATTGGGTTGCAGTTGCCGCGGGTTTGGCAATGGCCATTGCTTCGGCCGGATGCGGTCTCGGCCAGGGTCGGGCAGCAGCATCAGCCACGGAAGGCATTGCGCGGAATCCTTCAGCGCGTGCCGGAATTCAAACCGCTCTGATCATCGGCCTGGCCTTTATTGAATCGCTGGCGATTTACACGCTGCTCATTATTTTTGTGAAGATGTAGTTTGATGCTCCGGGTCTCTGGTCCTGGTGACCGGAGGCTCGGGATTTCAGATTGGAGCGGCTGACTTTACGAACTACTAACCTCGCCGGCCCTGGTTCCTGCTTCCGACACGCCCCGGCGGCGTATGCTCAAGCGAGTCCATCAGCAGATGGCGGAGCCGATGTCGGCTCTCGAGATCGGTATTCACAAACTCAAATCCGACTTCATTCACGCCAGCACGGCGCAATAATACCTGCCCGCGAACGTGGCGCATACCCACATTGATATCCACGTCCGCATCCGATCCGATGCGTAACATGTCTTCTTTTGTGCCCATGCCGCCGCCGAGGCTTACCTCGCGCACCGCAAGCGTGGACTTACCCCAGGAGCTGGTGATTGTGGCCGGAACGGATTTTTTCAGCACAATCCTCTCGTAACGCCGCTGCCGCACCCACGGGCAAGCTGGAGCCGAATCTAGAGGCCCAATAGCCAGTTCTCCGGGCTCAAGGCCGCTATCGGCCATGATCTTGGTGGCGTAACGTGGATCAATTTTCGCCAGCGCCTGAGCAGCCGCGATCCGCAATTCGCGATGATGCTGCCACTTGAACATTCGTTTTGATTCAAAGAGGCTCTTCAGGACGGGGACCGCATCGGGTTCGCGCAACCGCCCCAGTGCTTCAATCGCCTTCAATTGAAGCAGCGGAGAGCGTCCTTGCGCTTCCCCCGCTCCGGCCATCACGATGAGTGGCGGCGCAGCAGAGCGGTCACCGCTCATGCCAATTTCGTCGAGCGCTTGCGGAACCACCGTGGGATCGAGCACCTCCAGGATTTCGAGCAAGGTACGTCCGCGGTCATTAGCTGCGCCGTACGCAATCTGCCGCACGATCACATCGTGATAGAACCGGTTCCATTGCGGCAGCCTGAGCGGAAGAAGTTCGAGCAATCCGGGCACATCCAGCCGGCTCAGCAGGCCAATGGATGAAACCGCCTGTCTCTGTGCTCCGCTCTGTAACATTTCTCGTAGATATTCATTGGCGGCCGGTCCCAATTCGTGCACCAGTTCGACGATGCGGTCGCATTCTTCCCGCCGCATAGAACGAAAGAAGCGTTCTGCCAGGTGCTCGGTCGCGGCTTGTGAATTCCGGCGTAGTACATCCAGCAGGTCGGTCGAGACACTTTGCTGGCGCAAGGCATCTTCAATGAAGTCAGGAAGGCGCGTCTCAAATCCGATTCGGGGACGCAGTTCTTTTTCCAGCGCGGGACGTCGGCTGGCCACATATTCCATGGCTTCGCACGCCTGTGCCACTGCGCGATACTGCTTGCGCTGGCTCGCTTCGGTACTCAGTCGCACGAAGGCAGCGCCTAACAGCGGCTCGATCTCGGGGTCCGATTCCTTGGCGATCGCATCGCCGAGCGCTTGCGCGCTTTCGCCGAGCACGGTGCCGCCCACCGTCGCGTACAGGTCAGCCAGCTGAGTAAGGCCCGTCGCCACGCGCACGCGATAGTCGGCGTCTT
>WNFY01000858.1_pt1 | contig 28882 bp, 33 predicted proteins | sample 5400091 | NCBI WGS metagenome assembly WNFY01 (sample SAMN13153364, study PRJNA577476) | soil metagenome | isolation source: 60 cm soil or saprolite under grassland replicate 1 | place: USA:California | collected 2016-06-15 | reverse complement strand
AAGGTGCACTGATGTCTTTCAGAGTAAGTGCAGTGCGCATAGCTAGCTTTCTGTTGTTGTGGACGAAGAATACGGCCACAGCTTGATTTACCGACAAGAATGTCGTGAGTGATCGCGGAAAAGTCGCGAACGCGCTGAATCAAGGCGTGATTAGCACCCGACTAGAACGGTTTTCCAAGAAGCTCGAATAATTTGTCCTTGTAGTTTCGGCTGAGAGTGAGCTTTGTCCCGTCTTCCAAAAGTATTGAGTGCTCTCCGCTAAACAGCGGTTGCAGTTCTTTAATCCGTTCGACGTTGACAATAGCTGAGCGATGGATCCGCCTGAATTTTCTCGGATCGAGCTGCGTCTCCATCGCGCTTAACGTTTGTCGCACCATCGGGCTGACTTTACCAGTATGCAGGTGCACATATTTATCGTCTGCTTCTATCCAATTAATTTCGTCAGTACTCAGGAAAGTGATGCGCCCGCCCGCCTTGATCACAAGGCGATCGAGGTATTGCGGCTTGTTCTTGACACTCTCCAGGAGTGCGCTCATCTGCTGACGCTCGTCTTTCTGACGTTGGGAACGGAACCGCTCTTTCGCATGCTTAATCGCGCCCTTGAATCGCGCCTGGTCGAAAGGCTTTAAGAGATAGTCGAGCGCGTGAAGCTCGAATGCTCGAATGGCATATTGCTCGTAGGCTGTCGTAAAGATTATCTCGGGCAATTGATCGACTCCGATCGACTCCAGGACAGCGAACCCGTCCATCTCCGGCATCTGCACGTCGAGGAAAACAACGTCGGGGTTCTGTTTCCTGATCATCGCGACGGCCTCTTTGCCGTCACTGCACTCGCCGACAATTTCTACATCGTGATCGTCTCTTAGCATTCGACGGATAAATTTGCGCGCGAGCGCTTCGTCGTCAGCGATCAAAGCTCTAATCGGCGCATTCTTCATGTCTCTTGTTGCTCGTTCAAAAAATCTGCCTCGCGCCGGAACGGAATTTCCATCACGACGGTTAGTCCTCCGTCTTTGCGGTTCATAAGTTCAAAACGAAAATCAGATCCGTAGATTTGATGGAGCCGGGCGCGAACATTACTCAAACCTACTCCCTCTGATCGAAGCAAATCGCCGTTTGAAGCTATCCCTGGCCCGTTGTCTCTGACCTCGAGTCGAAGCAAACTGTTAAGGCGTTTTGCTTCAATGCTGATATGACCTCGTGCCGAGCGGGGGGCGATCGCATGTTGGATGGCGTTTTCCACCACCGGTTGCAGAATAAGATGGGGCACCTGGGCAGAGAGCGTCTGCGGTTCCAACTCAAACGCTAGCACGAGTCGATCTCCAAAGCGGCCCTGTTCGATCTCAAGATAGCAGCGGAGGAATTCAGTCTCTTCTTTGAGGGTGACCAGCTGCTGGTCGGAATTTTCCAAGGTTAATCGCAGGAAGTCGCCGAGCCGCGCGATCATACTGTTTGCTTTTGGCGGGTTCTCCAACACGAGCGATGAAATCGAGTGCAGCGTGTTAAAAAGAAAATGCGGATGAAGCTGCATTTTCAAGGCTCTGAGCTGCGCCTGGGCGAGCTGGGTTTTGAGAGATGATTGCGCCAACTCGCTCGCCCGAAAATTTTGATAATAGAGCAGCGCATGCACCGCGACTACGATCAGCGAAGCGATAATCAAATCGATATAGAATCCGAACCCGAAATAAGCGCGGTAACAGTCGATGAGGGCTGGGAACTGGCGCCTCCACCGCGGTGTGATAGACCACAGGACGGCCAGATGAATAGCCTGATGAATGCCGGCGAATGAAATTAGCGCCGGGAAATAAAGCAACAGGTTACGAAGATTGAGAGGACGGAACTCGATTGGGAAGTGGCGGCTAAAGCGAAAAAGAAGCGGTGAGAGAATCGCCCAAAGATAGAATTGAACCAGATTCAGCCTAAGTGCAGACACGAAGCCGAATTCTTTATTATTTTCGCCAATTGCAGCCGCATAAGAAATCAGCGCGAAGATAACGCCAACCAGCGTCCAACCCCCGAAAAGGAGCGCCACCTTGTGCCAGGTGATCTTGAGGCTACTCATGACGAGTCCCGCAGATTATATCAAACGCGACGTTCGAAAGGGTGCCCGTTCTCAAGAATGTCGTGAGTGGTCGCGAAAACGGCGCGAATCTACCGGATTAAGGCACGATTAGCACTGACTAAAGCGGTGTTCCCAGAAACTGGAAGAATTTGTTCTTGTAATTTCGGCTGAGTGTCAGCCTCGTGCCATTTTCCATAAGCACTGCGTGCTTGCCGCTAAACGATGGTTGCAGCTCTTTGATTCGGTCGACGTTGACAATGGCCGAACGATGAATCCGGACGAAGCGATTCGGATCGAGCTCCACTTCAACCGCGCGCAAAGTACTCCGCATCATGTGTGCGCATTTGCCGATATGAACATGAACGTATTTGTCGTCGGCTTCTATCCAATCGATCTCGCAAGTGTTCAGAAAAACGAACCGGCCATCGCCCTTGATCATAAGTCGATGCGAACGGCGCTGCCGCGTGCCAACGGCACAGCTCGGCACCACCGCTCCGCAGTGGACGCATCTAAAACTATGCTGATGACTATGAAATTTTTCTGACATTGCCTGAGTGAGGTTGAACCCTGCCGCGACAGCCGACGGCGCCACGAGACGCGCCGACTGATCAGCGAGTGTGGTTGAGAGAAGTAAATCAACTCGCGCGACCCAATTCCGGCATTGAAGTCACCGGTTCTGGTCACAGAATCGCCGGCTCAAAAGCTTCGCAGCTCAGAGCGTCGGCAACGGGCTGATCTCAAGCAATGACACGCATCTCGATGAATCTTAACAGCACGGAGGCGCGAAAGGCAGTTGTATCAGCGGAAAAGCCAGAGGTGATTAGTCTCCAATTATCTTGACCAAGACCCGTTTGCGCCTTCTTCCGTCGAATTCGCCGTAGAAAATTTGTTCCCACGGTCCGAAGTCCAATTTGCCTTTAGTGATTGCGACGACCACTTCGCGGCCCATGATCTGACGCTTGAGATGAGCGTCAGCATTGTCTTCGCCGGTTCGGTTATGTCGATAGGCAGAAGTTGGAGCGTGGGGCGCTAATTTTTCCAACCACATCTCGTAATCGTGGTGTAGCCCTGGCTCATCGTCGTTGATGAACACTGAGGCGGTTATGTGCATGGCGTTGATCAGACAAAGACCGTCCATCACGCCGCTGCGGTGAACGAGCTCCTCGATCTTCGCTGTGATGTTGATGAACCCGCGTCGTTCCGGCACTTCGAACCAAAGATGTTCAGTGAGCGATTTCAATCGTCGTATCTTACAAATTAAATGCCAGACCAAATCGGACAATCCGGTAATTAAGCGCGACGCTAGATTGCGCTTCGATTCTCACCTTAAAGAGGGAATCGGGATTGACTCTAGCGTGGTACTACAAAATCCCGCGCACGCGCATGGACCGCGACCTGATCGTGATCGATAACTTTAGCGTGTGAAAACGATCGATTCGATTCTTTAAAACAGGAGATAACATCAACCATGCATCCAACTACATACAACGCGAAAGCTTACTCCGCTGCCAGTGAAACATCGCCGCTGGCTTCCACCAAGATCAACCGCCGTGAACCGACTGATCGCGACGTGCAAATCGAAATCCTGTTCTGCGGCATCTGCCACTCCGACCTTCATTCGGTGCGCAACGAGTGGAGCGAGTTCATGGCCACGAACTACCCGATTGTGCCTGGCCATGAGATCGTCGGGCGTGTCACCAAAGTCGGCTCGGCAGTTACCAAGTACAAGCCCGGAGATCTCGCCGCAGTCGGCTGCATGGTCGACTCGGACGGCACCTGCGCGCACTGCAAAGCCGGCCTGGAGCAGTTCTGCCCGAACATGATCCTCACCTTCAACTCGCCGGACAAGCACCTCGGAGGTGTTACCTACGGTGGCTACTCCGAAAGCATCGTAGTCGATGAACGCTTCGTTCTGCGCCTTCCCACCAATCTCAATCTCGCCGCATCCGCGCCGCTGCTCTGTGCCGGCATCACTACGTATTCCCCCATGCACCACTGGGGCGTGACCAAGGACAAGAAAGTTGGCGTAGTCGGTCTCGGCGGACTAGGCCACATGGGAGTAAAATTTGCTCATGCGCTCGGAGCGCACGTCGTCGTCTTCACTACTTCGCCTAACAAGAAGGAGGACGCGCTTCGCCTCGGTGCCGACGAAATTGTTGTCTCGCGCAATGCCGACGAGATGAAAAAGCATACCGGCAGCTTCGATTTCATCCTCAACGCCGTCTCCGCCGATCATGACATCAACGCGTACATCAATTTACTCGGCGTCGATGGCAATCTTACGCTTGTCGGCGCACCGGCGGAACCGTTGCGCGTTCCTGCGTTCGGCCTCATCATGGGACGTCACACTCTCTCCGGCTCGATGATTGGGGGCATCGCCGAAACGCAGGAGATGCTCGATTTTTGCGGCAAACATAACATCACCGCGGATGTTGAAGTCATTCCGATCCAGAAGGTCAACGAAGCTTACGAGAGACTTCTCAAATCCGATGTGAAGTACCGTTTCTCCATCGACATGGCTTCTCTTAAGTCGGAATGAGCAGAAAAGTTGATCGTTGATGGTTGAGAGTCAGAAGTCAGAGATCAGAGCAAAGAAGTCCGATTTTTCAGTATGCAGAAGCGCAAACTTGGTAAGAGTAACCTCGAAGTCTCATCCATCGGGCTGGGATGTATGGGAATGAGCTTTGGCTACGGCCCGCCGAAGGACAAGAATGAGATGGTTTCTCTGATTCGCGAAGCGGTTGAACGCGGTGTCACGTTCTTCGATACCGCTGAAGTGTACGGCCCATTCGCGAACGAGGAACTTGTGGGCGAAGCGTTGGCTCCGTTCCGCGAGCAAGTAGTGATTGCCACCAAATTCGGGTTCAAATTTGGGCCTAAAGGTGAGCAGATCGGCCTGGATAGCCGGCCGGAGCATATCAAGGAAGTTACCGACGCTTCACTGAAACGACTTAGGACCGATGTTATCGATCTGTTCTATCAGCACCGCGTCGATCCCGACGTGCCAATCGAAGACGTGGCGCAAGCGGTAAAGGACCTGATTCAGGAAGGCAAGGTGAAGCACTTCGGGCTTTCTGAGCCGGGAGTGCAGACGATTCGTCGCGCACATGCAGTTCAGCCAATCACGGCAGTCCAGAACGAATACTCATTGTGGTGGAGAAAGCCTGAAGAGGAAGTGCTGCCAACACTGGAGGAACTCGGAATCGGCTTCGTTCCATTTAGCCCTCTCGGCAGAGGTTTCCTCACGGGAAAGATGAACGAAAACACCACATTCGACAGTTCCGATCTGCGCAGCACGCTCCCGCGCTTTACGCCGGAGGCTCGAAAAGCGAATCAGGCGTTGGTTGATCTGCTTGGCGAAATCGCAAAACGCAAGAAGGCGACACCTGCTCAGATCGCGCTCGCCTGGTTGCTCGCGCAGAAGCCGTGGATTGTTCCAATCCCAGGTACCACGAAACTGAAGCGTCTGGAAGAGAACATCGGAGCGGCTGAAATAGAACTCACGGCGGATGATCTTCGCGAAATTGAAAACGCCGCATCAAAGATCGAGGTGCAAGGTGCTCGATACCCGGAAAAGCTGGAACAAATGACCGGGCGGTGAAGAAAGTGATTAGTGATGAGTGACTGGATGGGTTGAGAGCTGATGGGTGAGAGTTAACGCTGAGTCCGAGCCGGACTAGCATCAGTGACGCGTGACCAGTGACGAGCAGAGAGAAGAATTATCGAACAGAAGGAAACAAAGGGAACAAATGGCTGGCTTTGATCTTTGGTTACTTCGTTGGCTTCTGTTAAACGTTAATCCTGTTTCAGAATTTTCACCACTTTCTCGATCGTGTTCCAATTGCGCGTGGTGGCTGGCACACCCAGGAGTTTCTCGATCTTGCCGAGGTAGCTGATCGCCTTCATCTGTCGACGATAGAGACCCAGGACGAATCGGTCTTGGACCGCAATAATCTTCAGCAGCCAGTCGTCGTCCGAGGGCAGACTAAGGGGAATAGAAGGCGGCGAATTAAGTCGCTTTGCTAACACATTCACGAACCGGGTAATGTCCTCGTCCGATGGTTGTCGTGCGAATGGATTCTTTGATGTGAGCTTGATGATGTCGCCTGCGGGACAAATCATGATCTCGCATTTGAATGGCAACTTTCGAGCGAACGCAGCGCGCAAAGCCGATTCACTCACATCTTCGCGCACCACAAACGTCCCGACCGCGCCGATGTTAACGACACCAAACTTCGCCAGCTGCTTGGCGATAGCAGCCGGTTGACATCGATTAGCCCCACCGACGTTCACGGCGCGAAGAAATACCACCCAGCGCATTTGAATGATTTAACCATAGAGAACAAAAAGGACGCAGAGAAAAAGAAGTCGTGATCCTCGCATCATTTCGATTGTATCGCGCAAAAGCGATAGGTCCGCACGAAGCCGGGTATGGCGCAGCATCTACTGCGCCCGTAGAGCGATGATGGGATCGACTTTCGTTGCGCGCAGCGCCGGAAGATAGCTGGCCAGAATCGCGACCACGAGTAGCACGAGTGAGATGCCGAGGAAAGTGACTGGATCTGTCGCGCTGATCCCAAAGAGCAGACTTGCTAGCACGCGCGTCAGAAGAAATGCCGCCGCCAATCCGAGCATCATACCTATGCTCACTAGTTTGAGTCCTTGATTGACTGTCATTTTCAATACGTCGGCCCGTCGTGCACCGAGCGCCATGCGAATGCCTATCTCATGCGTGCGTTGCGCGACTGAGTAACTCATCACCCCGTAAATTCCCACGGCCGCGAGAACCAGGGCCAAAGCGGCAAAGATACCTAACAAGAGCATGCTGAACCGCTGCCTGGCGATCGCCTCTGACACGATATGGTCCATCGTGTCGACGTTAGCGACCGGCTGATCCTTGTCCATGGCCCATATCGCATCGCGAATTGAGGTGGCGAGGCTCATCGGTTCCACGCTTGTCCGCACAATCAGTGCATTCGCTGCCAAATCCTTCAGCTGCCGATAAGCGAAATACATTTGCATTTTGGGCTGCGCAATGAAGTCGTTTTGCCGGACATCTTTTACAACGCCAATCACCTCTCGCCAGGGTACGGCCGAAGTCGTCGCACCAGGGTTCAGACGTTTGCCAATAGGGTCCTCTCCCGGCCAGTAGTGCTGGGCGGTTTTCTCGCTAATCACCACCACGTTTTTGGAATCCGCCTTATCCTGATCGGTGAAGTCGCGGCCGCGAATCATTGGAATTCCCATTGTGCTGAAGTAGCCTGGCCCAATTGCGCGGTAGATTACATCGGGCCACTGGCCCGGCGGCGGATCGGGAATGCCTTCGACGGCAATACTCATCGAATCCCCGTTGTAAGTGAACGGCAAGTTGCCGGCGACAGCTACTGATTGAACTCCGGGCAAGGCACGGATGCGACGCAACACCTCATCGAAAAACACTGAGCGCCGTTCCCCGTCCGGATACCTCAGCTCCGACAGGTCTACTTTCATAGTCAGGAGATGATCGGCGCGAAACCCGGGATCGAGATTTCGCAAGTGTAGAAAACTGTTGATCAGCAATCCCGCGCCAATGAGAAGGATGAAGGAGACTGCGACTTCGCCGACGACAAGCAAATCACGAAGGCGATTTCCTTTTTTGCCGACGGCGGAATCACGGCCGCCTTCTTTCAACGAATCGTTTAGATTGGAGTGGGACGCGTGCATCGCTGGCGCGAGTCCGAATACAATTCCGGTCAACAAGGCGAGCAACGCGGTAAACACGAGCACCTTTCCGTCAATGCTGATCGTCTGTGTCTGCGAAATGGTTGCAGGAATGAACGTCTTCAGGACGCGGATTCCTGCCAACGCAAGGAGCAAGCCGAAACCGCCGCCGAGCAACGCCAACAATACGCTTTCGGTTAGAAACTGACGCGTCAGGCGGGAACGGCTTGCGCCGAGCGCAAGTCGCAATGCAATTTCCTTTTCGCGCACCGCGGCGCGGGCCAGCAGCAGATTGGCAACATTGGCGCAGGCAATGAGAAGCACAAACCCGACGGCTCCAAGCAGGATGAGCAGCGCGGGCTTAATATCGCCGACCACTTCCTCGTGCAGTGGCGTCACGGTCGCGCCGATGCGCGTGTTGTGCGGTGGATACTCCTTGGCAAGGCGGGCAGCAATCGTCTCCATCTCAGCTTGGGCCTGCTTAAGAGTGATGCCAGGCTTGATCCGCGCGATCACGTCGAGAAAATGATTACCGCGCTGCGTCGTTTCCTCATTGGTAAACGCGATTGGCACCCATACCTTGTCCTTCCAGTTGCCATAGCCGGGCAAGTGTACCGAGCGCGGCATCACCCCAATAACCGTATAGCTTTCCCCATTCAACGTAACTACCCGGCCAATAACGCTGGGATCGGAACCGAACCGCCGTTGCCAGAGCGAGTAGCTCACGAGAACGACATGCGAGCCAGGCCGATCATCTTCCGGCACGAACGTGCGCCCAAGCAGCGCCGGCACACCTAACAAGTCGAAGAGATTCGCCGAGACGCGGCGACCGTCGAGGCGCTCCGGTTCACCGACGCCGGTCAGGTTGAAGCTGCGCTCGGCCATCGCTGCCATCCCAGTGAAGACGGTGTTCTGTTTCTGCCAGTCAAGAAAGTTAGGCGGCGCCGGAGTATTGTTCGGAAAACCAAGATGCGTGGCATTTTCCCACACCATCACCAGTTGTTCAGGGTTTTTGAAGGGGAGCGGCCGCAACAGCACGGCATTCACGGCGCTGAAGATTACAGTGTTTGCGCCAATGCCGAGCGCGATCGCTACAATAGCAATGCTTGTGAAGGCCGGATTCTTCGTCAGCGTGCGCAGCGCATAGCGCAAATCCTGCCAGAGGTCGGCAAATATATTGATCCTCTCTTCCGTTCCCAATGTGACAGGGCTTTGCGAAATGCGACGTTCCACGTGTTTCAGTTCGCGGCCTAACAAATCCGGCGCGTTGAGCTGCTCGAGGACTTGTTTGCGCGCTTCGTCTTCCGAAGCACCGAAGCTGAGCGCCCGCTCGTATTCTTCTTCCAGATGCTGCGAAAGCTCTTCAACGATTTCCGCCTCGCGCACTGGAGATAAGCCGAGTTCCGCCAGGTGCGCTCTGATCTCGACCTTGAAATCAGGCATGTTGAACCCCTGTGATCAGATTGATGGCTTCAACGAAATCACGCCAGCCGGCGCGTTGCTTCGACAGCACATTTTTACCCGAAGCGGTCAAACGATAATAACGGCGGCGACGTTGGCCCGGCTTTTCGACCCAGCGACCGCGAATCCAGTTCCGTTTCTCAAGTCGATAAAGCAAAGGATAAAGGGACGCGACATTAAACCGGATGGTGCCGCGTGAACGCAGCTCGATCAGCTGCGCAATCTCATATCCGTGTCGGGGCCGGTTTTCGAGCAAGGCTAGAATCATCAATTCTGCGCTGCCCTTCTTTAGTTCGCGATCGGGAACTGGCGATGCCATATATTGCGATGCCATATATACTCAGAAACGACGAGTGTCAAAACAGAATCTCGCGCGGCGTGTCAACCGTTCTATTCGTAAGCGATCGTAGCGCGCAGGGTGGACTCCATCACATGGTCGCGCACCACAAACGTGCCGACCGCGCCTTTCGTTGAATCCGGCGGGGCATCCACTGCATCGAAATGGACAACACAGTAATGAAATCCGCCATGATGAAACTCGAACATCTTAATCGTACAGTCGTTCTCGGGTTAATTCTTTACGCAGCCGGTTTGGCAGCCCTTTGGCAGAACAAAGACTTTGAACCTGGCGGAGCGCTCATCGTGCTCGCTCTGTTTGGACTGATCTTTCCAACGCTGGCGTGGCTGACGACGATCCGCGTCGTTCCGTTGTCGATCTCAGTTCGCCCGAGCGGACGCGAGATGCTTGTGCTCGCTGGTTTTATCGTCGCATTGTCGATCTATCTCATCGGCGGTCCGCAGTGGATCGACAATCATCTTCCAGAGGCTTGGACCGATTCATCGAAGATCAAGCTCTTCGTTACGCTTGCAAAAAAATTGATCGTGTTCGTCGCGCTTCCATTCGCGGTCTTTCGCTTTGCATTTGGTTATCGACTCCGCGATTTCGGGATTCAATTCGAAGGTTTGCGCGCTCTTGCTGGCAATCATTTGCCGGTGGTCCTGGCTGTCGGCGTCGCATTGGTCGCTTTTCAATATTTTGTAGGTGGCGGGGCTGCACCCGTGCGGCATGGCAATTTCAGCATGGATCAACTGTTGGTTGGTCTTCCGCTCTGTTTCATCTGGCTGGCGATTGAAGTCGGATTGGTCGAAGAATTTCTCTTTCGCGCGCTCGTGCAATCGCGGCTCGCCGCGTGGTTCAAATCCGAAGTAAGCGGTGTTGTCCTGATGTCGCTTGTTTTTGGCTTGGCGCATGCGCCGGGGTTCATTTTTCGTCAGGGGGGAGCGTGGAAGGTCTCGGCGCAAATCCGTCTGCGCTCGACGCGATCGCTTATTCGATCGCGGTGCTCTCGGTGAGCGGGATTTTATTTGGAGTGATATGGGCGCGGACGAAAAATCTGTTTGCGCTCATGCTGATTCATGCCGCCGGTGATCTTCTGCCCGAATTTCGCGAACTTTGTTCAAGTTTGGCAGCTGTAAAAGGATTGAGGTGCGAGGCCCGACGAGCCTTAAGTGAGGTTCGTTTGAATGAAAGCGACAGTTGAGAGTTGGTCCGCCTACGTGAAAGTTTCCGCCTCGGCGTTGTGACAATTAGCCGAGCCGATAAGCTGGAATGATGTCAATGGACGCGAAGAGGATTGCTTTCGCTCTGCTAATGGTTCCCCTGGCGGCCACCGGACTGGCGCAGACGCCGGCGCCGGGTAAGAAGAAGGACGTCAAGATTACCTGGCTGGGGCATTCGGCCTTCGAAATCGTCTCACCTGGCGGAACGGATATTATGATCGACCCGTTCCTGACCAAGAATCCCGCGACGCCGACCGAACTTAAGGATCTCGTCCACTATCATCCGGCCTAGGTTCTCGTCACCCATTCCCATGGCGATCATCTCGGCGATGCGATCGACCTGGCGAAGATGAGCAAGGCGAAGCTAGTCTGCGTGGCCATGCCGGAAGCTTTCAAGAAGGGCGAGCTGCCGAGGGAATTGTTCGAAGGAGTGAATGTGGGCGACCTCGTGAAGGCTGGCGACGTGAAAATCCATGTCGTGCCGGCAATGCATAGCAGCGAGCCGAGCGGGAGGCCGGTCGGTTTTGTGCTCGAGTTCGCGGATGGCCGCTCGGTTTACCACGAGGGCGATACCTGGATCTTCAGCGACATGGCGCTGATCCAGGAGTTTTATCATCCGAACATCATCCTGATGCCGGTCGGCGCGTTAGCGGATGGTCAGATGCCACAGATGGCATGGCTGGCGGTGACGCGTTATTTCAAGCCGGAGGTGGTGATCCCGATGCATTACGGCGCGTTGCCCGGGTCATCGACAGAGGAGGATCTGCGTAAGGTTTTCGGCAAAGATCCGCGCGTGATCTTTATGAAGCCTGGCGAAACAAAGAGTTTCTAGCCGAGATGAAATTTAAGAGTTGATCCGCCTTCGTTGCCACGGCGTGACGGACGGTTGAGAGTCGAGAGACTTGGATTCGAGGAACGAAATAATGATCGGAGATCGAACGTTTATCGCTTCCCTCGTTGTTGCTCTCCGATCCGTACAGGCCGCCCACATGGTACTCGTGGTTTCGGCAATGCTCGCGCCATTTCAATTGTTAGCCCAAGGAAAGGAGCATCCTGTGAAATACCCGACTTTTTATCGCACGGCAAAGGTTGATGGACTCACAATCTTTTATAGGGAGGCCGGCCCGAAAGATGCGCCGACGATTCTCTTGCTACACGGACTTCCGTCTTCATCGCGAATGTTCGAGCCGCTCTTCGCTAGACTTTCCGATCGATTTCACCTTATTGCGCCGGATTATCCGGGCTTCGGACACAGCGACTGGCCAGACCCGAAGAAATTCACTTACACGTTCGATCATATCGCGGAGATTGTGAATCATTTCACCGAAGCGCTCGGCCTCACGCGCTACACGCTGTACATGCAGGATTACGGCGGGCCCGTTGGTTTTCGCATGGCACTCGCGCACCCCGAGCGCGTAGAAGCTCTCATCGTTCAAGACGCGGTCGCGCACAACGAAGGGCTGGGCGCAAACTGGAAGACGCGGCGCGAGTTTTGGAAAGATCGCGTGGCTAACGAAAACGCGCTTCGCACAAATCTTTTGTCGCTGCAGACGACGCGGACGCGTCATGTCGGGAACGATCCGAACGTCGATCGTTACGATCCTGATCTCTGGACGGATGAGTTCGCGTTTCTGAATCAGCCGGGGCAGGCGCAGATTCAAAGCGATCTGTTTTATGATTATCGAACCAATGTGGACGCTTATCCAGAGTGGCAGGCATGGATGCGCAAGAAGCAGCCGCGACTGCTCGTCATTTGGGGGAAGTATGATCTCTCGTTCGACCCCGCTGAGCCGGAACGCTAGCGCAAGGACGTGCCGAAGGCCGAAGTGCACGTTCTCGACGCAGGTCATTTCGCATTGGACACGGCGGCAGATGAAATCGCTGCATTGGTGCGGGAGTTTGTGAAGTAGCGGCAGCGAGCGCACTCACCGCTTACTTCGGAATCACTTTAGTGGTTCTATTGAATCAATCGAAACCTTCAGGCGAGATTCGTTTGGATAAATCGCGGGCTGGCGTGGATGTCGATTTGGCGCAGCGTCGCGTCGCCGGTGTTAACGAATCGATGCGGTGTGTTCGCGGGAATGACGACGATGCCGCCGGCTTTCACTTCACGCGTTTCATCGCCGACCGTGATGGTGGCACAGCCTTCGAGCGTAAACGCGACCTCGACGTACGGATGCGTGTGCAACGGTGGACCCTGCCCCGGCTTTGCGTTGACGATGTAGGCTGAGAACGGTGCGCCCTGCGTTTCGCCCACGAATTCATACGACATTCCGACAAACGGCAGCTGCTCGAGATTCAGAAAGCTCATGCCGGAAAATATCTGAAATGCCTGGTTTGACATGCAACCATTTAGTTGCATAATTATCAACTGATGGATGCAGTCTTTAAAGCGTTAGCCGATCCCAGTCGCAGAAAATTACTTGACGAGTTGCGCAAGGAGAATGGGCAAACGTTGAGCGAACTATGCGGGCACCTGGACATGACGCGGCAGGCAGTGACCAAACACTTGGTTTTGCTGGAAAAAGCAAACCTTATCGCCGTCGTGTGGCGCGGGCGCGAGAAGCTGCATTATCTCAATCCGATGCCGTTGCATGAGATCTGCGAGCGTTGGATCGGCAAATACGAACGCCATCGCCTTCAAGCGTTGAGCGACTTGAAAAAAGGTCTCGAACAAACCAAAACCAAAAAAAAGTAACATGATGAAAAAAGATCAATTCGTTTACGTAACCTACATTCGTACGACGCCTGAGAAATTGTGGAAGGCGCTCACCGAACCGGAGTTCACGCGTCATTCTGGTGCAACACAACGCAGGAATCGGAATGGAAACCCGGCGCGTCATGGAAGATTTTGACGCCTGACGGGCGCGTTGCTGATAGCGGCGAAGTTCTCGAAATCGAACCGGATCGGCGGCTCGTGCTGACTTGGCGCAACGAATTCAAACCTGAATTAAAAGCGGAAGGTTATTCGCGCCTGACTTACGAACTGGAAAAGGAAGGCAAATCGGTCAAGCTCACGATCATTCACGAATTCCCGAAAGAAGGCTCGAAGTTTATCGAAGCTGTGTCGAGCGGTTGGCCCCACATTCTCGCGAGTCTCAAGAGTCTTCTGGAAACCGGCGAATCGCTGGAAGAAACCCGCGAATGGCCGCGTGAAGTGTGTAAATAGCGAACTCGGAAAATCCGAAGTGATTTCATTATTCAGCCCGGCGTTTGGCCGATAAAATCGGCCTACGCCGGGCGGATGAATGACGAGTGTGGTTCACTCGCGTTACGACTGGCCGTCTCGTGAGTGAAAAGTGGATCGGCTTCTCCTGAAAATGCCCGTCGGGCTCGGACCGATGCGAAACCCAATTATCGAAGGCACGAGACTTATCCTTAACCAACGCGTTGAGGAGTCGCCGCGGCGACCGTTCCACCTTTGATCGGTGTGGCCTTTGACTGAGCTCGAAAAATTTTTGGGAAATGTCGAAAGGCGCAGTCGCCAAACGTCAGCATTATGAGGCCGCGAAGTTTTCCGGCCCGATAACCAACAAAAACGAAATAAAAGGAGAGAAAGTAAAAATGAAAACGATACAACCACGAATGAAAAACCCGGCGATGCTGATCCCTGAGGCGATGCAGCCTCTGATGGCTGTTGTGGCGGCCGTGAAAAAGAGCGGTGTGCCGCAGCGCACACTCGATCTCGTCCACCTGCGTGCCAGCCAAATCAACGGCTGTAGCGTCTGCGTTGATATGGGCTCTCGCGAGCTAAAGAACGCGGGCGAAACAGACGATCGTCTATTCTCCGTAGCTGCGTGGCGCGAAGCGCCCTATTTTACCGAGGCCGAACGCGCCGCCCTGGCGCTTGCCGAAGCGGGGACGCGGCTTAGCGAACGGTCCGATCCAGTACCGGAGGAAATATGGAACGAAGCCACTCTGCATTATGACGAGAAGCCGCTCGCGGGGCTAATCCTCTGGATTGCCACGACTAACCTTTTCAACCGTGTCAACGCCACGACCAAACAAGTGGCCCGGGACAATCAATGGACCAGTCGCTGAGGAGCAAAACACAACATAAACAACTGAAACTAACACCATGAAATACGCTCTACTTGTGCATGTGAACAAAGAGGCTGTTGACCAATTTGAGGACGCAAACGCAAAGGCCGCCGCAAAGGCCGCTGGTATGGCTTATGGAGAAGCCCTGCGGGCTGCGGGCATCTACGTCGCAGGAGCAGGTCTGGGGTCGCCGCAGACGGCCACTATGGTATCGGTCCGAAACGGAAAACGCCAGGTGCATGACGGCCCGTATGCCGAGACGAAGGAATTCCTCGGCGGGTTCGTCATCATCGACGTGCCAAACTTGGATGCTGCACTGGAATGGGCAGCGCGTAATCCGGCTGCGGCTGACGCATTCGTCGAAGTGCGCCCATTGGGCGGTTCGTATTTTGCCGCGAGCGGCAAGTAATCCCCTGGTCTCGCCACTCGACCTTGTAACGAAAGAAGTAAGCAACCAATCATGAAAGATGCCACCAAACGTTCGATTCATCGCTCGATCCACATCTTCTTTAGCATTCCGATACTCGGTTATATTTATAGTCCGTTTGAAGAAATTCCGAATTACGCCCCCGTTGTTCGGTTTGTCGCTGTTCCTGTAATTGTCCTTTCGGGATTTTGGATGTGGAAAGGCCATGTCCTTCGACGACTTATTTCGAAAAGATCGGCCTAACACGACACAACAATAAAAAGGAAACCGATATGAAAAACGTTAAAACCAAAACGGAGTTGTCACCAAAACAACCTGAAGAACTGCTCAGAGCATTGAAAGCCCGCTTTGAGAAAAACATGAGCCGCCATGAAGGTCTTGAATGGGCTAAAATAGAAGCAAAGCTGGAAGGTAATACCGAAAAACTTTGGTCGCTCAATGAAATGGAAAGGACCGGCGGTGAACCGGATGTTGTTGGTCATGATAAAAAGACGGGCGAGTACATCTTTTTTGATTGTTCACCGGAAAGTCCCAAAGGCCGCACAAGTGTTTGTTACGACCGTGAAGCGCTGGAGTCACGGAAGGAACATAAACCGAAAAATAGCGCTATGGATATGGCAGTGGCCATCGGCATTGAGCTTTTGACGGAAGAACAATATCTAGAGCTGCAGAAACTTGGAAATTTCGATACGAAGACGTCGAGCTGGGTGAAAACACCTTCTGATATTAGAAAACTCGGCGGTGCGCTCTATTGTGATCGCCGGTATGGCCGTGTCTTCGTGGGTCACAACGGTGCACAATCTTACTATGCCGCCAGGGCGTTCCGTGGATCGCTAAGGGTCTAAATTTTGCACAGGCAGGGCCAGATTGCGGTTGGCATCACGCAAGTCGCCGCAATCGAAGTCATTTTCAACGATGAGCGAATCTGCCACGCATGATGCGATTGAAGCCGTTGCGCGTGATTCGTATGGACGACTGGTCGCCTACATCGCCTCGCGCACCGGCGACATTGCCGACGCACAGGATGCGTTGAGCGAGGCGCTGGTTGCAGCCCTCGAAACTTGGCCAACGAATGGAGTTCCAGATAAGCCCGAAGCATGGCTCTTGCATGTGGTCCGCAACCGATTGATTGACGCCTCCCGCCGGGAACAAACCCGGCGAGATGCCGAGCCTTTGTTGCAACAACTCGCCGAGGAAGCTGAAGCGACGACAACGGAGCACGAGTCTTTCCCCGACGAACGCCTGAAGCTGCTTTTCGTGTGTGCGCACCCTGCCATTGATGTCGCTGCACGCACGCCCCTCATGCTACAGGTGGTGCTTGGGATAGACGCAGCAAAGATAGCCTCTGCTTTCTTGGTGTCTCCCGTTGCCATGAGTCAGAGACTAGTGCGGGCCAAGACCAAGATTCGCGATGCCTGCATTCCGTTTCGCGTCCCTGACCCGCCGGAATTGAGCGAGCGACTTTCGTTCGTTCTGGATGCCATCTATGCCGGTTACACGACTGGCTGGGAGAATTTGATGGAAACCGCTTCTACGCATCACGCTCTCGCGGCAGAGGCCATCGCGTTAGGACGAACGTTAACGCAGCTGATGCCGCGTGAACCTGAAGCTCACGGTCTACTTGCGCTGATGTTACACTGTGAAGCCCGACGCGGAGCACGTTACACAGGCGACGGTCAATTTGTGCCTCTCGATCAGCAGGACACGGCTCTTTGGTCGCAATCGATAACTCACGAAGCCGAGACACATCTGCACTCGGCTGTCGCCTTCAAGCGCATGGGACGCTATCAATTGGAAGCTGCGATTCAATCTGTTCACGCGAGCCGAGCGAAAACCGGGTGCATTGATTGGAAGGAAATCGCTTTGCTTTACGAGGGGTTGGTGCGAATTGCGCCGGGCATCGGTTCGCTTGTGGGGCGAGCCGTTGCGATTGCGCAAACAGGCGAGCTAGCTGCCGGCTTTGCTGCGCTTGAACAGATTCCCGCGGATCAAACGGCGGATTATCAGCCCTACTGGGCCGCGCGCGGCCATCTGCTTCGCTTGCTGAACCGGAACGATGACGCGGTCGAAGCGTTCAATCGTGCCGCGAGCCTGACAGACGATCCAGCGTTGCGGCATTATCTCTTCAAACGTGCCGCGGCGAACATGTGAATAATCGGAGGATGCGAAGTCATATGAAGAATTTTTCAATCAAGCCAATCGGGTTGATCCGTTCCGAGTTAAGACGACGCGAAGAAGCGCCTCGACAAGGTTTCGAGGGCGCACCTAATGCCCTTATCGAAGTGCTTCCTCCTTACAGAAACGCTCTAGACCGAATGCAAGTGGGCGATGAAATCATTGTTATCACTTGGCTCCATCGCGCTCGGAGGGACGTACTCAAAGTTCACCCGAGAGGCGACCGGTCTCGTCCACTTGCAGGAGTATTTTCCACTCGATCGCCAGATCGTCCCAATCCTTTGGGACTTCATCGCGTGAAAGTTATGCGGATACATTCCGGTCGTCTATTGGTTGGCCGGATCGAGGCAATCGACGGGACTCCGATCGTGGACATAAAACCGGTGCTGGAATCAACAGACTCGTAGACAGCTTTGCCAAGCGACAGTTAATCTTCGTTCTGATGGCCTTTTGCCAGGCATTCAGTTAAACACTTGTGTGTTAGGAGCTCGCCAACAAGATGCGAAATAAGGAGCAAAAAGGAGATCTAAGTGTCCAGGCGATTGCGGGAACACATGTCGTGCTACTTGGCATGGACTTACCCAAGCAAGATTGCCCGGGCTTGCTTGGGTTTGCCTTGCGACGAGAAGATCATACCGAGGGAGAGAAATATTGGCTGTCGGGGTATAAGACCTTCAAAAGCGTGGAGCTGTCTCCTCCACCAGGAATCCTTTATTCGACACGGCAGCATCCTATTCAAGGTTTCACCTGGTCGGATTTTTCCGCGAAACCGGAGCACGAGTACACGTATGAAGCGTTTGCTCTAAGAGGTTCGCCTACCGAGCCACAGCTATCCGAAAAAGTAGCCGTCAAGATTCGCACTGAGAGCGAAAACGGCAGAACGCATCATGTGCATTTTAATCGCGGCGCGGCCGCATCCCAGGAATACACACGGCGATTCGGAGATAAACGACCTGAGGATGTAGGACCGGCGGCGTTCACGTGGCTTTCGCGCGGGGCGGCCGAATCAATCGCAGACTTCATCGGACGCGCCGTTGGTCCGGGTTGGGGACTGCGCGTAGGCGCTTACGAATTCACGGACAAAACCGTGCTCAAGGCACTCGGTGCGGCCCGGGATCGCGGTGCCGACGTGCAGGTGCTTTATCACGCCGAAGATGACGAACAAAAAATCAGCAACGAGCAAGCGATCCAGAACTTCCAATTGGGAAATATTTGTCAGCCGCGCAATGCACAGGGCCTCACGCTTTCACACAACAAAACCATTGTGCTTACCAAGGACGGCGCTGCTCAAGCAGTTCTCACCGGTTCGACGAATTTCAGCATGGGCGGAGTTTATGGGCACAGCAACGTCGTTCATGTCTGTGAAAGGAACGACGTTGCGGCCAAATATTTGTGGCTGTGGAATGAGCTGAGGAAGAATACGCCGAGATCTGCCGACACTGGTGTGCTGGCTGGAAAAACTCCGTTTCCGGACGATCCGCTCGCGAAACAAATCACTTCCATTTTTAGTCCGCGCGATACCCTGAAAGCGCTGGACTGGTATGCGGAGCAGGCCAGGGGCGCGAATGACGCGTTATTCATGACATTTGCCTTCGGCATGAACAAGCGTTTCCAGGATGCTTACCGCAATGGAAACGCCAAACTGCGTTACGCATTGTTGGAATCGATGAGTGGCCCGACCAGGACCAAGGCGCAAAGAGAGGCCAACGAAGCCGCAATCATTGAGTTGAGGAAAATGAAAGAAAACAAGTTCGCGATTGGATCGCGTTTGGGTAAAGGCGCATTCAATCACTGGCTTGTGGAGCAGCTCTCAGGTTTGAACGTTCACGTGCGATATCTGCATACAAAATACATGCTTGTCGATCCTTTGGGCGCCAATCCGCTGGTCGTTTCCGGTTCCGCAAACTTTAGTGAAGCTTCCACGACGAATAACGACGAGAACATGCTCATCATTCGCGGCAACCCGCGCGTTGCCGATATCTATCTTGGCGAATTCATGCGCCTTTACAGGCATTTCGCCTTTCGCGACTGGCTTACACAACATCCGGAAGCCGACGAAGTACAAGTCGGTCATTTGGACGAGACTGATCAATGGTGGAAACGTTACTTCGGCGATGGCTTTGAGTCCCGGCAACGCAGCTATTTTGCCAGCTAGAAACCGCGGCCGGAAAGCTTAGAAAAGTGTTACGACAGACACGGCTACGATTTGCTAAACAAACACGATTACGAAAACGCACGGCGGTACTTCGATGCGGCAATACGAACTGATCCGTACATGTGGACGGCGTGTTACAATCGCGCGGTCACCTTCTGCCAGCAGAAGAAATGGGCGGCGGCGCTACAAGATTTAAACTCAACCATCCAATTAAAGCCGAGCTTTTTCGATGCCAGTTTTCTGCGCGTTGGTGTAAGTAGTAAGCTGGGTAATTACAAAGCCTGTTTAGCCGATTTAAATACGCTCGCGATACTGGGCTCAACCGTTCGTAATAGGTTCACACAAGCGAAGGCACTAAACAACCGCTCGTGGCTTCGTGTCACTAGTCCCGAACAGTCAAGCCGAAACGGCCAACTGGCCATCGCTGATGCGAAAAGAGCATGCGAACTGACCAAGTGGAAGTTTGCGTCGTATGTCGATACGCTTGCTGCAGCGTATGCGGAAGCGGGCGACTTTGATTCGGCGATCCGCTATGAAGAGAAGGCTATCGGGACTGCTGGAACCGAGCCTGAAGAGACCTTCGCGCTAGCCACCCAGCTGTTTTCTAAGCGGGACGCAATGGAGTTAGCCAACAAGGCAGCAAAGGAAGTCGAACCGCTGCGCCAACGATTCAGGCCACGCCTGGAGTTGTATAAGCAGCACCTCCCCTACCGCGAAACTGCATCGCACTAACGGAACGGCAAGCGAATGAAGTCATACAGGGACATACACGGCATAGCCGCGAGGCGGAGCCCACAAGTCGATCCAGCCGGACTCGTTAGTCCATTTCTCCTCCGGCACGTTGATATCCTCGCGGCCGCGCCAGGCCGCTGGGATGAGTCCGGTGTTATTCCACTGTGTTTGAACCCACATGCCGTCCCAGGTACCACGGTTGTTTAACACAAAGATCAGTCCGCTGTGATCGCCGTCGCCCAGGCGCTGCATGACGTAGAGGTCGTCATTCACGAAAAGCACTTGTGTCGGACCAGCAGCGTTTTGTTCATGAACTTTGATGAGCGCGTCAATGCCGCTTTGATTGTTTGGCTGGGCAAGGTCCCAGTTGAAGTAATCCTGCCAGAAGACACACGGATAACCTTCGTGTGTGAGGATGAAGGCGTATGCCAGGAGCTTGTCGTGAATGATCGGACTGTCGCGCACCACGTCGTGGTTCTCGACAAAAGTGACAGCCTGGGCTGGCCGGTCCCACATCAGCACTCCGCGGTCTGCGAGATTGCGGAGGCTGAACCTGTAACTGTCGCACAAGTCGCGCAGACGCCAGCGCAGCGGAAAATCAAACGCGCCGACCGGATTATCCGACCACGCATTAGCTTCATCGAGCCAATCGTCAATTGTGCGTTCGCTGTCCCAGCATTCGCCGACTGCATACGGCTTGAAACTGGTCTTGCCGCGCAGCGCGCGCAGTTCCTGAATCGAACGCACCATCCAACCGCCGTAACCCTTGACCATGTCGTAGCGGAATCCGTCGAAACCGATTTCTTCCAAGAGCCATCGGGCGTAGTTAATAAGCTCGGTGTAAACCAAAGGCGCGCGATGACAGAGATCCGGCATGTCGCCGAATGTTGCGCCGTCCCAGGTCTCGTACTGACTGGGATGAAAACATTTCCAGTCGCGCGGAAATTTACCGCTCTTTGGTGTAAATTTCGTCCAGCGCGACTGGCCGTCGATCGGATTCAATTCCAGCGCGTCGGCGCCGCTGTTATGATTGAACACCAGGTCCGCATACGTTTGTAGTTCGAGCGCGTGAACAGACTGGATAAGGTCAAGCAATTCAGCCTTGGAACCGAACCAGGTAGGCACGCCACCTTTCTGATCGAAGTCGCCGAGGTCATAATAGTCGTAAGGATCGTAGCCCATCGATTTCCATCCGGCCGCTTTGTTTGCGGGCGGCAGCCATAACGCAGTGAAACCGGCCTGCGTAATTGTTGGCAGTTTCGATTTGATAAAGGCCCACCACTGATGCTCGCGATTTTCTGCCTTGGGACAGTCCCAATAAAACGCTTGCAACATGACACCCATAATAGCGTTCCTTTTCGACCTGAACTGGCGTTGCCATGCTACACTGCAGTTGATGACTAACAAGCGGCAATCGGGATCACCGGGCTAAAGATGTTCTAATATGCAAAGGAGATTAGAAACGAAGAAATCGATCGTGTCCGGTTGTGTCGTTGCACTGTTGTTGATGGGCCTGGTCGGCTGCGAAAAGAAAAATGACGATGCGATCGTGATCGGGAAGGATTGGTGGCAACGGTAAAAGAGGGCGAGGAAATCAAAGACGCGCGGGCCACCAATCGCGAACAATGGATCGTGAAAGTCCGAATGCGCGACAACGGTCGCACGATCGAAGTCCGCACCGATCGAGCGCAGTGGGAGAAATTGCACGAAAACGATCAGGTCAATGTTACGTATCGCGTTGGCAAGTATACTGGAACCGTTTGGGACGCCGAGATTAAGTGAGAACTCAGCGGTGTAAAACTTCGGTTCCCCCGGTATCGTTCTTGAATTGGTAGGTCAGAAAACTCAAAAGCAACGCGTTTACCAATCCACTAATCGCTGTTCATCCATGCAAGTACCATTGAAATCGATACAAGGTTATTTCTTGATTACGCCGGACGACCTTCATTGGCGTCCCTCTAACTTGATGAAAATCCCAAACGCGGATCTTCTTGAGCTAACCAAGAGCGAAAACCTCGGAGCGAGGCTTTGGCGGTTCCCACCCAAGAGCGCGAACACGCTGCACAAACACATCCGCGCGGAGGAGTTTTATTTCGTGCTGGAAGGCGTGGGCCGCATGCGCGTAGGGGACGAAACGTTGACCGTGCCAAAATACGGCGGCGTGCTGGTCGGGCCCGATCAGTTGCGGCAGGTCTTCAACGATACCGACGCCGAGGTCCTTTGGCTCATCGTCGCTGCGCCGGAAGAAACTGAATTTCTGCCTCGCGCAAAGAGCAAAGCGGATATGTCGCTCATCTATCCAGTCGACCCGAAACAAATGCCAAAGGAATTGGCGGGCGTGGAGTGGCCGCCAAAAGGTTGATGGGCAAATTCCCAAACCCGCAGCCATGGTGACCGTCTGTTGTCTGGCGATGTTGCAGCCCCGGCGCACTATCGGGACATTCCGTATTTCCGGGCAGTATCGGTGTGTTTTGGCATCCCGGCAGAAACGGCCGTCGATTCCGCCATCGTCTTTCGTCTTGAGACAAACAGCGAGTAGCTGATTCAGGCTGGCTTCTCATTCAACGTGGGCCGCAGGCGACAAACAGCAGTCGCTGCGCGCGTGTAACCGCCGTGTCACATTGACGTCACGCAACTTTTACACGTTCTCAACCGGTTCGACACATTTGGCGTGTAGATGTTGCAACGTGCGGCAACTTCCGCCGTATCCAAAAACCTAAAATAAACCAATCCAACACAAATAAACCATGAAATTAACTCTCAAGAATCCACTGCAGGCTAAGTCCTGTTCATTCGTAGCCATCATGATGGCGCTTGTCACCATGGCTGCCTCAAAGGCTGCCGCGGACAACCATGTCAGGGTTTTCAACGAAAAGGTAAGCGGCATGCCCGCAGCCAATCCTGTGGTGATCTCTCCCAGCGTCTTGTCACCGGAGTTTACAGCGGGGCTGGTCGCCCAGAGCCTCGATCTGCTCGAGAATCCCTCGGGCTTAATTACGCGATTCGGAAACCTCAGCGACGGTAGTCGCACCGAGCCGGACGAAAACACTTATCTCATTCTCGATCATAATCCGGGTGGTCCCACGCCTGGCTACGATTATGGCCGGCATTTCCTTTTCCAGGGACACGAGAACAGCGACGATCTCGCTCACGTCACGCGCATCAATCTTGATATAGCGGATCCCGATCACCGCTTCACGCTTCTGACGCCCGTCGATGAGAATGGTTTGACGGGATTTAACAGCATCGATGGTTCCACATGGGACCCGTTTAGTCGCACGCTACTCTTTACCCAGGAAGACGGAGCTGACGGCGGCGTCATCGAGATGGGCGCTGGTTTACGGACGCTGTATGGCAGCCTCGGACGCGGCGGTTACGAAGGCATACATCCTGATGACTGGGGCAACATCTTGATCGTCGAAGATGTCGGCGGCACCACGGTTTTGAATCGTGGGAGGAATCCAAACTCGTTCGTTTACCGGTTCGTTCCCACATCTCCGGACGACCTGACTCATGGCAAATTGCAGGCGCTCGAAGTCTCCATCAACGGGAACCCGGTCGTGTTCGTGCCGGTCGACGACCAGAATCCGAACGGTGACACGCGATCGGAGAATCAACTGCTGCTCCACACGGTGGGTGCGTCCTGGCCGGTCCAAATGGGTCACGATCCATGACACCGAGGTCGATGGCACCGATCCATTCGATGCCAACGCGCTGGCCAAAGCCGCTGGCGCCACGCCGTTCAAACGTCCCGAGAACGGGCAGTTCCAGCCTCGTTCACACTTTCAGACCTTCCTCTTCGTCATTACCGGCGATACCGATAATCGGGCGGGCACAGACCCTGTCTTGGCAGCGCGTGGGGCCTGGGCCGGAATCTTTCGTGTCGATCTCGACCGGAGCCGCGAGACTGGACACATTTCTCTCGTGGTCTTGGGTGATGCCGATCATGCGTCGTTCGATAAACTGACGTTCGCGGACGACAAAGATACGATCCTGGTGACGGAAGATCGCGGCGACACGCTGCACGATCAATTGAATAAGCTCGATTCGATTTGGGCTTACAAACTGAAGGAAAACGATCCGACGCGAAGCATTGTGGCTCGATTCGTCGCGCTCGGCCAGGATCCACTGGCGACTGACGAAGATAACGAGCCGACCGGCCTGCACATGTCCGTGGGAGACAGCACGATCCAGGGATTGATTGGAACGAATGTCTTCAAGAAGGGCCGGGCGAGACTTTCCTTCACCCAGCAGCACGGCGAAAACAACCTGTTCGAAGTCTTTCCCCACGACTGAGTCGGAGTGACTGGTTAGGCAAGGCGGTCTCGCGTCCCAGACGAGCAGGCGTCTGGGGCGCTCACCGCTGTGCAGAGGCTTGCGTATGCGCGCTCGCCATCGGCTCGTAAAATCGCAGCGCCTCGATATCGCTGCCGAGTTCGCGCAGCGGGTAGAGGCCTTTCGCAGAGCCGGCGCCGGGATCGGCAATGAGATAGTCGAATCCATCTTTGCCAGCGATCACGACAAAATGTGTGACGCCGCCGAGCAATCGCACTCGCACGATGACGGGATTTCCGCGGGAAAGATTCGAATCGATCAGTTGATATGATGCCAGGTCTTCATACGCGTGCCGCACCTGATCGGGCGCGAACCATGCCGCGCGGTCCCAATAAAGCCAGCCGTTCTCGGTATAACCGCCGACCGATGTCAGAAACCAGTTTAACTGCTGTGGGTCGACCTCGATGCCATAAAACTTGAATACCATCGCCGCAGCAGCAACGGCGCAGCCTTCGCCACCGAGAGTCCCGTTGGCTTCGACTCCACCCAATGAGTCGTCACGCCATTTTTCTTCGCCCTGTCGAAACGACGGCACCGCCAGCTCGAGACGATGGAAAAAATAACGCCCGCCCCACGGCGAAAGTTTTCGTTTCCACCTCCAATCAATCTGCAAAGCTAACCCGCCGACGAGCAAAAGAAGAACGAGACCGAAAATGATGAAAGACCAACGACGTTTCAAAGCTCCAAAGTGTAGTGGCGGCTGTGTCAGCCGCAAATTCCGCAACCGCGCACGCCTCGCAATCGCGAAGTCGACAAAAAAGACAAGTTGCGCGAGTGCATTGATAATGCTGATTTCGCCATCATGACTCGGGCTCGCGAACTCCGCCTCGCCAAGCGGATGGCGCGTCTCGGAACCGAGACTGCCTTCGAAGTTTTGGTTAAGGCGCGGGCACTGGAGGCTAAGGGGCGGGACATCATCCATCTCGAGATCGGGGAACCCGATTTCGATACACCGGCCAACATCACCGACGCGGCGTGCGACGCGCTGCACAAGAGTTTCACCCATTACGGGCCTTCGGCTGGTTTGCCCCAGCTGCGTGAAGTCATTGCGCAGCACGTGAGCGAGACGCGTCGGATAGACGTTACACCCGAAGAGGTCGTCATCGTCCCGGGTGGCAAGCCCATCATCTTCTTCAGCATCCTCGCCCTCGTGGAAGAAGGAGATGAGGTCATCTATCCGAATCCCGGCTTCCCCATCTACGAATCAATGATCAATTATGTCGGCGCGAAAGCTGTGCCGATCCGATTGCGCGAGGACCTGGATTTTCGTCTCGACGTCAATGAGCTTGCGAGCTTGATCAACGAGCGCACTAAATTGATCATTTTAAATTCACCGCAGAATCCTACCGGCGGCGTGCTGGAGAAAAAAGACATCGACGGCATCGCCCGCGCCATCGGCGATCGCAATATCATGGTGCTAAGCGACGAGATCTACAGCCGGCTCATCTTCGACGGTGAGCATCACTCCATCATGTCGATCGACGGATTCAAGGAGCGCACGATTTTGCTCGATGGCTTCTCGAAGACTTATGCCATGACCGGTTGGCGGATGGGTTACGGAGTGATGCGCGCCAATCTCGCAGCTCATGTTGCTCGCTTGATGACCAACTCGAACTCGTGCACAGCGAGCTTCACCCAAATCGCCGGCATCGAAGCGTTGTGCGGACCGCAGAAATCGGTGGACGCGATGCGCGCCGAATTCAAGAACCGGCGCGACGTGATGGTAGCCGGCCTCAATAAGATTAAAGGTTTCTCCTGCCGCTCGCCCCACGGTGCGTTCTACGTTTTCCCAAACATCACGAAGACCGGATGGCCATCGAAGAAACTCGCCGACGCGTTGCTCGACGATGCTGGCGTCGCCGCGTTATCGGGCACTGCCTTTGGCGATTTCGGCGAAGGCTACTTGCGTTTCAGTGTAGCCAACTCTATCGAGAATATCGAGAAAGCACTCGATCGCGTTGCTGCGTGGGCGGCCAAAAATTTGTAAGGCGCGAGCCTAATCGAAGGGCGCGTGAAGGCCGTCGTTCGGTCTATTTGACAGAAGTTTTTTGCCGCATTCTTCCAGGGCGTTGCACCGACAAGCTTGCATTTGCTTAAGCAAGGTCTGCATGAGCTTGAGCCGCTTCATTCTGATTCGCAGTTCCGCAATCTTGCGTTCTGAAAGTTGATGCCAGCGTTTCGGTGGACGCGTAGCGGGGCGAAATCCGAAAAACAGCTCGCGTATCTCGTCTAAAGTGAAGCCGGATTCGCGTGCGCGCTGCACTACCGCGAGCCGAAAAAGCGCGCTCTTCTCATAGCGACGTTGGCCATTCCTGCGCACTGGCTGCGGCAGAATCCCGATCTGCTCATAATAGCGAATGGCTGATGTGCGCAAACCAAATACACGTGCGACATCGGAAATCGCGAGATTATCTCCCACTCAGAAACCTAACAAGCAGACGCGTTGAACGCCACGAAAATCCCTCGCATTTTTCTTGAAAAATCTCCTTTGACTTAAAGTGGACTTGAACTCGTAGCGTCGGAACTATGAAAAACATATTCCAATTCAGTCTGAGTGCGATTTGTCTTGCAGCTTTCAATGCTTCGGCCGAGCAGAGTCAACCTCTCTCCTCATCGCAAACCGAGCACGTGTCGCCATTCGCCTGTAACGCCCTGGCGTTGTCACCGGAGGCAAGAAAACGCCATTTCGAGGAGCTTGAGCCAGCGTTGCTAAAGCTGACGAAGAGTGCGCGCGAACTGCCAGATGGCCTTGAGTTCGAGTTTCCGGCGGACAGCAAAACGTATCAGCTGTTAACGGAATGGGCGTTCCAGGAGCGGTTGTGCTGTCCGTTCTTCGATATCGACCTGCGCTTCGACAGAGAAGGCGGACCGCTATGGTTACGTCTCACTGGCCGGCCCGGGACTAAAGAGTTCATTAATGAGGAGTGGGAGTCCGCCCAATCTCGTTAGGCTCACCATGCCACAGGTCTCAACTAAAGAATTCAAACGACTACAGCTGCGAGTCCATACGTTTCTGGCCGGGGTGCCGCTTCACGACGTATGGTCCGTTGATCTGCCGCGTTGGCGTGCCGGAGTGACGCTCGATGAATTCCTACGGACAACAAACCACTATAAGGTTGATACGTGTGGCTGCTCGAAATCGTCGTCGCTATTCACGCCCTCCCCACTCGTGCGGATGCTGCTCGACATCCGTTTCTTCGTTGGACGGTTCTTCGGTTGGGACCGCGAGCCAGCGGCAACCGCGTCGAAAACTTTCGCAACTCGTCTAACCGGCTGCAGCGCTGAGCACCCTGGTCGAGACACCGACTGCCTACTGGTTCTATTTAGGGATCTACGTCCGCAGGGTAAGCCGCTTCACGCCGTTCTACATGGCATTGATCGATCCTTTTCGGAAAATGATCGTCTATCCGTCCCTACTGCGTAGTGTCCGTGCCCGCTGGAATCAAGCATTCGGTGAAGACGGAAAACATAAGAACGCGAATTGTCGATGCGATAAACACATGCTTCCATTCTCCCAATCATGACGGAGAAGAAGCGTTTTCGAGTCTTTGCTACGTCGCGCATTGGTGATGCTGCCGAGAATCGACTGCGCGAGCGCGGGTACGACCTTGAAGTTTTCCAAGGACCCGAGGCGCCGCCGAAGAAATTGATCATCGAGAAAGTGAAAAGGGGCATCGACGGATTGATCACGACGCTGCGCGATCCGATCGACGGGGAGGTGTTTGAAGCAGGAAAGGGGACGCTCAAGGTCGTCGCGCAGATCGCCGTCGGGTTCGACAACATCAATCGCGCCGATGCCAACAAATACAAAATCCCATTCACGAACACTGCCGATGTGCTGACCGAAGCGACTGCCGAGTTCGCGTTTTTCATGATGGGCATGCTTGCGCGCAAAATGTGGCAGAGCGAGCGCATGGTGCGCGAAGAGAAATGGCCGTCATGGCATCCGTTCCTGCCATTCCTCGGCGACGAAGTCACCGGCAAAACGATCGCCGTCATCGGCACCGGACGCATCGGTCTCGCGATGATCAAGAAATGCTCGGGGTTCGACATGAACATCCTTTGCTACGATCCGGCATATCACAATGACAAGTTCATCGCCGCCATTCAGGAAGTGATGGACCTGCGCCACGCCCGCGAAATTCAGAAGGAGAAGACCTGGATCAAATACGTCGAGCTCGAGGAGGCACTGCGCGGGGCTGATTACGTGACGATTCACGTGCCGCTGTTGCGT
>WNFY01003646.1_pt1 | contig 28932 bp, 29 predicted proteins | sample 5400091 | NCBI WGS metagenome assembly WNFY01 (sample SAMN13153364, study PRJNA577476) | soil metagenome | isolation source: 60 cm soil or saprolite under grassland replicate 1 | place: USA:California | collected 2016-06-15 | reverse complement strand
TGGCTTTGCAGGAGGGATCAACTCTTTGATACAATCCCACTGGCAGTCGGTCAGATCGGTTGGATACAGTTGGTTCTTTTTCATATCCCAAGTGTATCGCCTCGATCCCCGGCTGTCACCTCCTTTACAAACAGGCTCTAAGATATCTCTATACCATTGTTGAGGGAGACCAATTTTTACAGCAATGGATACTTTCAATATGTGGAAATAATCATATAAGTTGGTGTAATTCTGCAGCTTCCTATCAATAGCCATCCTGAACTCTAGCGAGATCTGTGGTGACGTGCTGCAAGAAGCCTCGTTGTACTTAACATACCATTTTCCGTATTACCAACACACATTAGCTCGCCAAGAAAATCCCGCTCAAAATGAGCGGTATGTGAGCGACATTTTCGCTATATAGAAGAATATAGTCTACATATGAATGAAAAACAGCGTGAAAAGGCCATTAGCGACGCAAAATCAATACTTTGAAATTCCCCATGCCACCCGGGTCGGTAAGCACCGCAGCACGCTGGCGTACATCTCGCCAGTTTAAAAGTGCTACCTGCCCTTTATCAGTAGCTCGTGCAAATTCCGCCTCGGCAAACTCATTGACATATCGTTGTTCCAACTCTTCTTGAATACCCAGACCCTGTAACCATAGGCGTTGTGTAGTGAATCTATGTAAACGCATGCCCAGTCGTCGTCCCTCATCAATAAGAGCGCTAAAATTGGCATGCGCTGTGATATCCTGTTCGCCTGGATGTAGCAGTGGCCATTCGTTCGCCTGGTGCTTGTAATAGCAAAGCAGCGTCCCACGCTTTCGCCATGCAGTATATAACGCTTTGGCCTTATCGCCATAATCGATGGTAAGGACAAAACTACTTTGTAACAGCCCCGCCGTTCGCTGTACCCAGCGCAGCGCATCCAGATTAATCTCCGCACGCCATCCATCCTCAAACGTGCGCCAGGGAATTTTATACATATCCAGGTATCCAGCTACTTCAAGCCTGCTCGGCTCATCTAACACCTCACAAAAACGGCCATCCTGCTGCGCATCCACGAAAACTTCATACAGCCGCTCACCCCGTTTCTCAACAATATGCACAGGAAACGCATCGACCAATTCATTCGACAACACAACCGACGCGCGGACAGGGCGACCGCGAGGGTCGCCCCTACTGTACCTCGGCTTCGCCTCTTCAACACGATCATGTGATATCGGTGATTCATTCGTGTATAGTAGGGGCGACCCTCGCGGTCGCCCTCGGAACGGTTGCCCTTGTACCACCGGGAGCTCCTCTATAGCATCCGCTCCTCTACGAATATCTTCGGTTCGATAATCCAGAACCTCGTAAAACTCAGGGGCTTCTTTTTGCGCCCATAATCGAACACCCTCAGCCAGATGTCCGCGTCCCGCACCCTGTTCCAGCGCTATGAAATGCCCTGGACGTTTCAGCTTTTCCCACATTGCAAAAAGTTGTCGTCCCATACAGTTTGCGAACAGGCTGGAGACATCTGTACTGGTAAAATAATCTGCCTCCCAACCCATTTTTGCAGCGCCAGTCGTGTAGTAACCATATTCGGGTTCATAAAGCGCCATGCGCATATATTCGGCAAAAGTGATTGGCCCATCCCGTTGAATGCGCTCGCTAATCAGTTGTTGTAAATCAGAATCAGACATAGATCTAAGCCTTATATGCCATCCGTAGGTGCCGATGTATCGCGCACACCGCCGATGTATCGGCCTCCTTCCTTGGCTTTCACGATATCCATACTATTGTGTCAGTCCACATTATCAGCACTCGTAACCATCACGATTTCTCCATGTAATATTTAAACTTCACGATGGTTCAGTAAATCGGTAATGTAGTAGACATACACCAGGCCAATATCAGCGCGCTCAAAGTAGCGGCAGTAATAGCCGCTCGACCACTGGCGTAAATCTGTGTGCCAAAAGCTACCAATAACAAAAATATCAGTACCAGTACAGGCAGCACGATGCTCAAAAAATTCAGGCCAGGCGTAATCAAGATCGCCACACATAATCCTACAATCAGTAGAAGCTTAAATGCCAGGCTGCCTGCGATAGCACGAATCGTTCCTTGCTCCTGATATCCTCGATTAATACCCTCATCCAACAGAAATAGCGGCCAGATGAGCAGAAACAGAAAGGCAAAACGCCACAGACGTGGTAGTGTGAATGTGAAACGCTGCCAGGCAAACGTGAAAAGTTGACCAAGTGTAATATAAAGAAAAAACCAGAGCAGTACACCCAGAACTATTTGTTTTGTTGCCTGGCGAAATATGGGTATGGGTACCATACCTCGTACAATGTAGACTAACAGCGCAAGCACAACCGCACTAAAGAAAAAATAACCGCTGACATAGTCTACAAGCAGCACGTGTATGAAGCCAAAGGGTCGCCAAAAATATTGGATCGCGATTGCGATTGCGATGCCAACCATTGCGCACAGATCAAAGAATACCACATCCTGACCTCGGAAAGGACGTGTTGTCCCATAAATATCGAACATGTCGAGGGCGAGGGAGCTGAGCGGGAACATGGCCAATACAATACCAGCAATGCCCAGCAGAAGCCAGAACAGCATCTTTTCATAGACAATCACACGATTGAAACCAAGCCCGAACATTCCCAGGAAGATAATGAGAAATAGGAGGTTTCGGGCTCGTCTGATTCGCCTTTTGCGACGAATGATTTCTGGCGGTCTGCTATCCCTATATGGTGCGCGTTTACGCATGCGTATCATCTAGTGTTCGCCGACTCTCTTGACATATATCATCCTCGTGGTGGTGGATCATCAATCTACGATGCGTCCATCCTGTATATTGAGTACGCGGTCGGCGGCTTCTACAATTGTGGTGTCATGTGTTGCCACGAGCAGGCCAATCTGTGATTGTTGAGCAGTTTCACGAAGGAGAGTAGCGATATCGCGTCCGGTAACCGAGTCCAGATTACCAGTTGGCTCGTCTGCTACGATGAAGCGTGGAGAATGGACCAACGCTCGCGCTAGCGCAACACGTTGTTGCTCACCGCCTGACAACTCCAGTCCACGATGATGGGCGCGTAAAGCAAGCCCTACGCGTTTCAATGCATCATTAGCTAACTTCTCCCGCTGATCCGCCTCTGCCAGCGCAAGACGTAAGGGAATCTCGACGTTCTCTTGAGCAGTGAGCGAGGGAAATAGATGGGCATTCTGAAACATCATGCCAATGCTTTGGCGACGCAGCCGCGCCCGTTCCGACTCATTGAATGCTGCTAGATCCTTCTCAAGAACAAATACCTGTCCTTGAGTCGGGTTATCCAGCCCGATTAGAATATTGAGTAGTGTTGTCTTGCCTGATCCTGAGCGTCCGCGCAGGGCAACGAATTCTCCGGGTAGTATTCGCAGATCAATACCGCGCAAAGCATATACAATGCCTCCGCCACTGCGGAACTCACGTGTTACACTTCTGGCTTCAACAATTGTCGTTATGGCTGTTGCAGTTTGCTCCATCAGTTCACCTCATCACGAGTTTCCTGGTTCTCTTCTTGCTGTTCCCCATCAAGCGAGAATCCATTCATGCCAGCTGCGATTGGCCATAGTTCCACGTGATCATAGACTATGCGAATTTCGGCACGTCCATTATAAGAGATCCTCTCAAGGGCTTCTTTGGGGAGTTGAAGCCGACCAGCGCGGTCAATAACGACGGACTCGCGATGGGTCTCGCCAGGTAAGCCTATCACCGCGCTGGACGCGAGCGTGTGCTCGCTTACTGTTTCAAGTGGAGCATCGCGGCGCACAGTTTCGGTGCTGGTTCGTCCATCTCGAATGGCAATCGTGCGGTCTACCAGAGCAGCTATAGCCACATCATGCGTCACAACAATGAGTGTCAGACCGAGTTGACGATTTAGTGTGCGTAGCAGCGTAAGTATTTCATTGGCTGAGATGGAATCCAACTCACCGGTTGGCTCATCTCCCAGCAACAGTTTTGGTTCGTTAGCAAGAGCAACAGCAATAGCTGCCCTTTGTTGCTCTCCACCGGAAAGCTGGTCAGGCCTCTTCTTGCCCATACCTCCTAATCCAACCAGTTCCAACAATTCCTGGGCACGTCTAGCCCTGCGTGCGGAATTAGCACCACCGAGTACCTGCGGCAGTTCGACATTCTCCTGTATACTAAGCTCTGGTAGCAGATTGCGCCCACTCTGTTGCCAGACATGGCCAACCGTGTATCGCTCATAGTAAATACGTTGCGCCTGGCTCAAACGAGTGAGATCATATCCATCCACAACACATCTGCCCGCGCTCGGTACATCCAGGCTGCTGAGTATATTGAGCAGTGTGGTTTTGCCTGAACCAGATACACCAACAATGGCCATCATTTCACCTTGCATAACCTCCAGATCCAGCCCCTGTAACGCAACCACTTCCAGGTCAGCAACTTTATATATTTTGACCAGGTTATCACAGATTACGAGCGGTTTCGGCATGCTTACTCCTGTTCGCATTAAGAAGATCAACTCATATAAGTAATCTGGCTGTGTGAGACTTCAGCACACAGCTAACGTACATTATGGTGATTAACACATGAATCCGGACACCCGTAGGGGCCGATTTATCGGCCTCGGTGGATTATCCAATATCCCGGTTATTGAAAGTTCATTAGTACGTCAGTCAACATATTAGTATCCATCTTTCTCAAACCGGGGCCTATCGTTACATTGTAGCATGACTTCATAAAAAAGAGAGGTATGCTAAATCACGTTGATGAGCAAAAAACGAACTTATGAGAAGAGAAGCAGCATGAGTTCCACTCCGAATACTTCATAAGAGCCTATCAATCGTCGTCTCGTCTCCTCGGTAGTAACCCTCTCTCTCACAACTACATTGATTCGTGATAACATGTTTGATGAACTGTTATAAGCAGGTAGGTAGCGAAGGAAGGATTTTCAATGACGGCTGACTCGAACAAACACCTGACCCACCTGGATGAAAGCGGTAATATTCACATGGTCGATGTAACCGATCGACCAGAGACACTGCGCGAATCTATTGCAAAGGCACGAGTGCGCCTTGCTCCGCATACTATTCACCTGATTGAGACCAACCAGGTGTCGAAGGGCAGTGTCCTGGAAGTAGCAAAAATTGCTGGTATTATGGCCGCGAAACAGACGTCACAACTCATCCCCCTCTGTCATCCTTTGCCAATGACACATATCGATTTACAATTCACAATCGATAGCACTCGGGGGGTTATTTACATTGAAGCAAGGACACGCACAACTTATAAGACCGGGGTGGATGTGGAGGCGCTCGCAGCAGCGACGATTGCCGCGCTTACGATCTATGATATGTGTAAAGGGGTGGATACAACTATTACACTTGAACAGGCTTATGTCGCTCGTAAAAGCGGAGGAAAAAGCGGGACGGTCGAATTTGAACCCCAATCTGTTGTGGAATAAAAACTGAGCCGGGCACCCGCTGGCACCTACCCGTCTTGCCAACGACGCTCGCGCGTCTACTGCTTCGCAGTCAGGCAAGACGCAAGGAAAAGGGGTGCCCCTACATTTCACCCATCAATGGAAGGTTGATAGAGCAATATGTTACATTAACTATTGCCAAAATTGACAATCATTAGATCTAATGCCATGTCAGGTGTCAGGCGACTACGCTTGAGAGCCGCGTCGGTTGACAGTAATTCGCGATACGCCTTTTCAAGCTGTGCCGGACTAAACCTTCCTATCTGGCGCAGCGCTTTTTCAGCCACAAAGGGTGCCATACCTGTGGCTGAGACGATTTGTGAAAGGCGTAGCCCATTATCGGCAAGCTCTTTGACAAGCAACAATGATCGTACTTGTGATGTGATCATGCTGATCAGTTTGAGTGGTGGCTCTCCATCAGCAAGCAGGTCGTGCAGTATATCAAGAGCCTGTTTGCGATTGCGCTGTGCAAGTGCGTCGGTCAGATCAAAAATACGTGCCTCTTGCACCTGCGTTGATAGCAAGCGCACATCTTCAACTGTGATAGTTGTGCCTGGTCCAACATAGGTGGCCAGCTTATCAAGTTCATTTGCCAGCAAGCGAAGCTGATTACCGATGAAATTTGCCAGTATAGTAGTCGCATCTGAGGTGATTTTCACACCAAGGCTGGTTGCTCTTCTATTGATCCAGTTTTCAACAGCAGCTCCCCTGGGGAGTGTAGACTGAATAACCTTGCCATGCTCTTCTGCCGCTTTGAGTAATGGACTGCTGGAAGTGAGTTCTTCACCGGCAAGTACAATCAGTACCGTAGTTTCTGGAAGTTGTGGGATATACTCAGCGAGGCTCTTTTCAAAACCTGCACGCGACTCGGTGCGATTTTTACTCCCTTTCTTGCCTTTTTTGGTTTTGCTGCTTTTTTCAGGCGTTTGTTTTGTTTCCCCGCTATCCTCCCCACGCCTGCGTTTAGGTAGCCCTTCAAGGACAACAAGCCGCTGATCCGACAAAAAGGGGAAGGTATTACAAGTAGCGGTGATGGTCATCAGGTCGACCTCACCGCCCGAGTAGGTATCCTGGTTATATTCAAAATTCCCCTGCTGACTAAGCTTTTTTAGATGTTCCCGGCAGGTAAATTCATCATTACCATGCAGTAGATAAAACATGCCTGTTCGTTTTTCACTCGTGAACGACAACTGGCCTTCGATAATCCTTGGCGGTAAGGCGCGCTACGATCAGATCTGCTATGACTGCTACGCTCAAGCCGAGTGCAGAGCAAAAGAGCAATGAACCAAAGAAGGTTCCTCCTGGATTGGCACCTGGCAATACCGTGTCAAAGATCAGTGTGCCTACCCAGGCAAGAATGATGAGAAAACCGAGAAAGCTCCCGATAAATGCGCCAGTAACAACCACCATAGGTCTTTTTACAGCGCTCATCCAGTAGGCTAGAAATAGTACTATTGGGAGAGATAGTATAAAACCGATCAGGTCTGCCTGAAAAATACCTTGATTGTCTATAATTTGTAGTGCTGGGCCACCCATTGTAATCATGCCTCCTAAAATATGTTATATGTATTGAGTTCTGACCCAATTATACGGTAGAGGGCCAGCTATGAGCAAGTCCTGATTTACTCCTCCTATTCTTCGTGATCCTCAGATAAATTGCAACGTGCGGCAAGGAAATACGTATACATTTCAGAAGCAAAAATGGTAAACAGGTGTAGGGCTTCTGTGGAAACAAGAAGCATTGCATCCGCACATGTAGGACAAAGCAGAAATTGATGCCTGTATACTAAGCAAAGAATGAGGCAATACATGATGAATAGAGACCAATTAACGAGAGGCAGATCATACACTAATAATCAGACGAGATTGGGTCTTCCTGAACGGGTGGAAAGCGCTTTAATCTATCCTTTGAGTTTACTCCTTGGTTTGTTCGTCCCAGTAATAGGCTGGGTGCTGGCCTGGTTGCTTGGCCTGGGCGTCTTCTATTTTGAGAGGAATCGCACTGTACGAAGGCATGGGTTGCAATCAGCGTTTGTTTTTGGGACACTCTCGGTTTTATCGGCTGTAGTGGGTCTGCTCAAAGTTTTTCTGGGGGGAATCCCTCTACTCGGCTTTTTGACAACTTTCGGTCTGGGTTTGCTTGGTCTGGCAATCTTTTGGGTGATGATTATCCTCGCCGTCTTCTTGACGGTTATGGCCTTGATGAGGCCAGATTATCGCTTGCCGTTCATCAGTAATTTGATTGATAGAATGGTCTAACATTTCTAATCACCGTAGAGCAAGCCCAACGTAATCCCGAAAACAAAGTGACGAACTATGTTCTGGAAAAATGAAGTCCACGTTGCAAGTTTTGGCAGTTCGCCACTTTGTATCATCGGATGATGCTTGTCTGCAAAGGGAGTTAACCACCACGCGGAAACTATGAATAATTCCCCCAAAATAGCTCCTTTCAACCAGTTTGGGCCTGGCAGAAAACGTTTGAAGATTGCCGCGTAAACCTCCCCTAGAAGTGCTCCATTGAGCAGATGAAAAGTCCAGGCAAGGAGTGAAAAGCGCTTTTTTTGTGCCTCTTTACCTCCAATCATACCCTGAATGAAACGGACATCGTTGAAGCGATTCCCTGTCAGAGCCATATCCCCTTCCATTGCTATGGTATATGCTACTGTTGCGAGCACGCCGGCATAAGCGGCCCGTCTCCGTTGCCATGGCTGCGGAATAAAACGTTGTTTGATAGTCGTCATATGTGTATTCTCTTTCATGAAACGGTTGTATGATCTTGAGCTACCTCCATTATATAGACAACTTTCAATAGGTCCTAAGGGTTTATGATTGTATCGTTGACTGAGAAAGAAGGGGGATTTTGTTACAGATTGCGTAAATTACCAGTTCTATTTTAATGAGAGAGCTATTAAGTAGACAGAAACGTCAGACGCACAGGCCCAAAGGGTGCTCTATTATATCTAAATACCTTTGGTCTATAGTACTTTAGGGTGCCGTTTAATTTGTGTATTGTATTATATCAATATGTCTCATTGTTACCTCGTAGTCGTTGTCAGTAATGAAGAAGCATGATACACTGCGTTGACTGTTTTATAATAGACACGCAAATCGCCATCTGGCGGAAGTGAGGAACTGAAGTGATTACATGTAAGAGCTGCGGTGAACTAGTGCAGGTTGGCCTGGCAAATTGTCAGCGCTGTGGCATGCCGTTGTACAGCGATAATCAAAGCGAGATGGAACCGCAAAAAGACTTCCGCGGCCAGACAGAATTACCGACATGGCTCGAATCGTTACGTGTGAATGAGCGATCAAACTCACCTGTGAGTGATCAAACTCATTTTTCGATGTCTGACCTCATTGATGAGGGGGCTTTACCGAGTTGGATGCGTCCAGAGAATGCCGAGATGATGGAAAAGGGCAATTCAGGCAAGTACCCTGCCTGGCGACCAGCCTCGATGTCGGCACCTCATACCGACGAAAGGAATATACCGCCAGAAGGATTCCCAGCTCGATCACTTATTGACGAACAATCTCTGCCTTCCTGGGTACAGTCTACAACAGGATCAATGCCTGTTACACCCGATAGCCAGAGAAACTTTTCTGCTGCTAGTCTGATTCAGCCCAATGATTTGCCTGATTGGATGAAGTCGTTGCCGCAATCGCCGCAGCCGTTTGTGCCTCAGAATAATGTTTGGGGTGACGCACAATCCTCTGCTAGCCAGATACGTGGGAATTCTTACACACCAGACCCAGCATATAATAACTCAAATCCTCTACCTCAAAGCTTTCAAAACGAACCTTCAGGTTTAAATGCATCGTCGTTGCTCGATGCGAATTCATTACCAACATGGCTTCGTGAAGAGGATCAAATACAAACGTTTGGCTCCAGTCAATCAGGGCAAGCCTCAACTGGAAATAATGGTCTCGCGGGATCGTCTTTAATCGATGCGAATGCTGTACCTGGCTGGTTACGTTCCTATGATGCTCAACAACAAACAACTATGCAGTCATGCGTGTACCCAGTCGTCCTCGTGCCGAAATAGGTCCTCAAGAGCAGAGCGAAGTAGCTGCGAATGTCTTTTCATCTGTGCTTGGTGTGGCCTCATCTGCTCCTTATTTCCCCTCAACCGGGACTGGCTCACAATGGCAAGCACCCGCACAGGAAGCAACGTTTCCCCCGCCGGGATTTCAATACGGACAGCCTCAACCTCCTACGGGTATGCAATGGAATACGCCAGTTCAACCTCAAGGTATCACTGGCGTATCACCAGCACAGGGATATTATCCTGCTACATATCAAGGGGGGCAGCAAATTGTAAATCCTGCTGGAGGGAATGTAAATTATACAGGAATGCCACAACAGCCGCAACAACCACCAAGTGGGCCGGGTATGCCTATGGCTGGTCAACAATCTAACACGAATGTATCCAGTTCAAAACCTGCTAAGCGTGGATTTCTTGATACTATACGTAGCTGGTTCAAATAAGCAACTATTTCCCAATGTTCAGATAAGTATAATGTTGTCCAAGCAAATCTGAATGTATGTGGATATGAGAAGTTCGGGGGCTTCTAACAGATCGAATCTCTCATGATTGTGGCAGAGAGAAAAAGGATAGAGGAGATGTACACAGAAACTTACCTGGGGGAAGGACAAAGTCCGGCTAGCAGCCAATCCCCTGCATCCGCCAGTTCAATACTGGTTGCTGATTGCGGTACTGTATTCACAAAAGTTTCGCTGCTAGGTCTTGTAGAAGGGCAATATCGCCTGATGGCGCGTGGCGAAGCGCCTACAACAGCCTCAGCTCCCCATAAAGATATTACCAAAGGCATTGTTCAGGCAATCAATGAAATCGAATTTATTACTGGTCGCCATTTCGTTGATGATGGACGTTTGATTTCACCTGAGCAGCCTTCTGGCGATGGGGCTGATCTGTTTATCTCGACCATCAGTGCTGGGGGACCAATACGCCTTCTAGTAGTGGGGGCTGTGAATTCTGCGCTTGAAGATCTTTCTATGCAGGCAGTTTCTGGTTTGTATGCGGAGACCTGCGCTTTACCTGCTCCTTCTTATCTGGCCGCTATCAACTCGGCTTCACCTGCAGCAGGGGCGGGCACTATGGCTTCGATAACTCCGGGCGCTCAGGGTCAATGGACTCCTAATCGTATAGGCTTAGAATGGGAACGTCAACTTGTGCGTATACGAGAAATGCACCCTCATGCAGCCTTAATTGTTGGCCTTGCCGATGGCCCTGCTGGTCCTACTCCACTGCAAGAAGCATGTCAGTTGATTATCAATGCGGTACAGGAAATAAAAAAATCTAACAATGGCAACACTTCTGCGACGTCTGGTTCTAATACTGCTAGCATTACTCCACTCCCCGTCCTTTATGCTGGCGCTCCACAGTATGTTGAGGCTGTGCGACATATGTTAAATGGCTATGCTGAGGTCACTCGCGTTGAAACACTCATCTCACAAGAACAACTTGGCCCAACAAGTATGGCTGCCACAGCCCTTTATGAACGAGAGGTAATACGGCGCGTTCCTGGCTACGATCATATGCTGACGTGGACGAGTTCTGCACCTATTGCAACTGCCAGCTCTCTAAGCAGCCTGGTACGTTTTCTCGCTCAACATTATTCTATGAATGTAACCGCGGTAGATGCTGGTGGAACTACTACTACCGTCATGATGGCGGGCGAACGTGGTGAGTTTCTACCACTTGTAAGTTCTGGTATAGGGGTAGGCCCTGGACTAGGCACTGTTCTCGAAAAAGCTGGCATACAGCGTATAGCTCGCTGGTTGCCCTTTAGAATTACAGAAGATGAGTTACGGCAGTATGTTCTCAATCGTATGCTGCATCCCCAGGTAATACCAACAAGCCTACGTGACCTTCAAATTGGACAGGCATTTGCTCGTGAAGCTATTATTCTTACTGTTGAAGCTACTAAACAATACCGGTTCAACCAGTTTGATGCTGATTTAATCCTGGCGACAGGTGGAGTGCTGGCTCATACACCAAAATTTGGGCAGGCAGCGCTCATGCTGCTTGATGCGCTTCAACCACGCGGTGTTACTTCCATGGTATTAGATCGCACTATGCTGATCTCACAACTCGGCGCAGTTGCTACTATTGCTCCCATTGCTGCCGTACAGGTGAATGAAAATGATGCTGTGATGCACCGCCTGGGTACTTGTGTCATACCTTACGGTGATTTACCTCAGGGCCAGGTAGCCTTACGTGTTGGTATTGAGTATAGTAATGGGCGGCAGGTGACTGCCGAGGTAATGAGCGGATCTATCGAGATCATTTCACTACGCATTAATGAACAGGCCATGCTCACGCTCTATCCTGCGCCTACTGTTGATGTGGGGCTCGGCCCAGGTGAGCGTGCACGCGCAGCCGAAGAGATTGATGGAGGACTGGTGGGGCTGGTAATCGATGCGCGTGGTAGACCTCTCGTTTTCCCTACTGACGAAACCGAGCGCCATGCCCGTCTAGTACAATGGATGCAAGTCTTTGGAGCCTGATAAAGAGGGCGACCACTAGCATCAATGCATCTCACTAACGCCGACGCGCCGCTATTTCTACGCCGCTATAGTGTAGCACTCAGGTGAGAGGAAAGTAGAAAGCTTGCCACGCGGGAGAAATAGATATGACCTATCCGCTTGGGTGGTCCGTTATCCCACACATGCTTATTCGGAGAGAGCGCTGGCCTGGTGGTTACAAAACCAGAGGCAGTGCTCTTGTTTATCCAGGTCAGGAAGTACAACCAGATCAACCTGTTATTCGCCTGGAAATGCCTGAAGGCGCTCAATCAGTTCGTGAGTTTCCAGGTAGTATAGCGCCAACTTCACCTACTGCTAGCCAATTAGCCGGGTTTCATGCTGCTCAGAAATATATGCATGCAAATGTTCAACAGATGAATGGTCGTGTCTGGTATGAGAGGAAGAGTCGTTGATATTACGCGCAGGGGTGGTGTAATTATTGAAACCAGGGCTGCGATCATCCAGGGAACGATCGGCGCTGGAAATCAGGTAGCAGGAATTTTAACTTTCTGGAATTCAAGCTCCCCCTTTCAGCCTTCCAGTGCTTTTCTTGCCAACACATCTATAGGAGCTATTCCTTCGCTCCCAATTACTGGACCCACAATTCTTGTGGTTCCTGGTCCGCTTAACTTTGCTATGCTGCGCCAGGCAATGAATATGGGCGTTGCTGGCATTGTTGCCAGCAGTATTTCAAGCCGTGACCTGGAAGGCTTCCTGGGTACCAATTTGATTGCACTGATCAATAGTATGGATATCGAACTAGCGTATGCTCCTTTACCATCTCTTACCTTGCTACTTACAGAGGGTCTTGGCACAGTTGCCATGCCTCCTCGCACTATCAATTTGCTCAGTCAATACCAGGGATCAATGGCCCTTCTCTCAGGAATGACCTTTATCCGTCAATCGATCTATCCTGAACTTATCATTTCACTACCAGTACAAGAATTTCAACAAAGTTGGCGGCAAGTACAGCCTGATCCCACATTAAGTGTTGGTTCGCAAGTGCGTATCTGTAGTGGTAGTTATGAGGGAGCTATAGGCGAAATCGTCTATCTTTACATCTATATGCAAACTTTTGCCTCTGGTGTTCGTGGTCGTGCAGCACGAGTGCGTCTCGAAGATGGATCAACTCTAATCATGCCTCTCTATCTTTTAGAAAGGATAGGTTAGAGGATATCTGCTTGATTTTGTTTCTTCCTCAGCCACTCTTGAATCATAAGCTCATGGCTATCAATTATCAGCAAGTTATTATCAATGATTTCTGGATCATCATGAATGATCTGCGCCGCGTATTCTGCTGCTTGAGTTCTTACCAAAATTTTTAATATACATCCCTTGTTAGCGCTGGCCTTTAACAATTGTTTCCTGGTCTCTTCTAAACTCTCGTTCTCTTTTTGAATCCTGATAGCAACTGGAGCATCAAGATACTGCACCTTTAGAAATCCATCCAGGCCATTGTTTCTCTCAACAACTAGCGCATTCATCGTCTCAAGTAAGCTTCTTGTTTTAGTGTCTTGCTTGCGATATGTGTCTTTGCCAACCTCCAGAAGCCTTGATACGGTCTTCTGAGGTTTATCTAACCGTGCCTTTGCTAATTCAATAGCTTTTGGCTCTGTGTCAATACCTATCCAGTGCCGTCCTAATAACGCTGCCGCGACGAGCGAAGTGCCACTGCCACACATTGGATCAAGCACAACATCACCCTTGTCGGTTGCTATTTCGATGATCTTCTCAAGTAACAACACGGGTTTTTGGGTTGGGTATCCGGTCCTTTCACCTGCTTTGGGGTTCAGGTAAGGTATTTCCCACACATTAGATAAGGGTACTCCACACTTTTCTTTTCCTAATACGACTCTTCCCTGATAATCTTTTTTATATGCAGATCTCCCATGCTTATCCCGTTCTCGCTGCTGCAAAATCTGGTCTATATTTGTGGTGGGGGAATAGCCGGTATGGATAATGTTAAATTTGAATGTGTCTGATTTGCTGTAAAAATAAAGAGTTTGGTGCGCGTTAAGCAAGCCGCGTTTGGCATTACTCCAGCGCTTGTATACCCAGATAATTTCGCTTTTAAAATTTTCAGATCCAAATATTTCATCGAGGATCAATCGGATATGATGCGATGCTGAACTATCGCAGTGGACAAAAATACTCCCTGTACCTCTTAACACCTTTCTACACTGCTCGATTCGCAACCTCAAGAATATCTTGTATTCCTCTATATTTGCCCAAGTGTCAGAAAAGCAATATTCCCGCGTGTTATCTCGCGTTTTAGATTTCTGCACCTTTTGAGTGAAAAATGGCGGATCGAGGTAGACAAGGTCGATTGAGCCAGGATCAATTGTCTGTAGCCAGCTTAGACAATCTCCGCTATACAATGTGTCAAGCATCATAGAAAACTTATCCTACATGACCACTCGCCTGCGGAACGTCCTCATCCCAAAGATACAGAAAACAACGATTGTCACACTCAATCCCAATATGATCCATGGCATGGCAAGAGTCGAAAGTGCATGACCGTAAAAACTGGGAACCATAGCGAAACGCAGTCCTTCAGCTGCGTAGGTGAGTGGATTAAAGAGCGTAATAATCTGGAACCATCTGATCGAGTCAAGGGCACCCCAGGGATAATACGTACAGCCAGTAAAAATCAATGGCGTGAAGATCAGGGAGAACATCAGGCCAATCTGTTCTGGTTTGACCAGTGTGCCTATTGTCAGGCCTAATGTCGCTCCGGCAAATGCAGCCAGTACCATAATACCAATAATTGTTCCGATTGAATCGGTGCGTACCTGGTATTGATTACCAAGAATCCAGAAAGCCAGCGGGAAAATGATCGCTCCAGCAACCAATCCGCGCATAGCTGCGAAGATGACCTTTTCAATCGCAACCAGGGTCACCGGTAAAGGCGCCAGCAGCCGGTCATCTATCTCTCGAGCATAGCCGAGATCAAGTACCAGTGGCAGAGTGACACCTTGCAGTGCAGTTAAGACTACTGTCAACGCTACGATACCTGGTAGCAGGATGGCTGCGAATCCAGGTCCAGTAAAACCAATGCTGGGCAGCACTTTGCCGAAAATGAAGAGGAAAAACAAAGGTTGAATTAACACCTGTAATAGAAAAGCGATAAATTCACGACCCGTCACAGTGATGTCCCGGCGCATGATAGCCACAAAAGCTGTCAGTGCAATACCCACACGACCCTTTGAACGTTTTGTTTTACCATACCCGGATGACAGTGGGGAGCTTTTTGTTTGTGTAGTTGTGGTAGCCATTAACGAAGATTCCTTCCAGTCAGATAGATGATTCGTCCTGCAAAGGCGGGATTTAGGTTCATTATATATTACAAAAGCGTTGGTCGTTAGAATCAGGCTCTTTTTGCTATTGGCTGTCTTGTATTTTCATGACTTCTATGATGGTACCAAGAAACTGGGGCCATCATGTCCCATTCACCCAGTAGCACCCAGAATTAAGGGGATTTTTATGTCTAACTCACCACAAAGACTACAAAGAAGCAGACAACATAAAATGGTAAGTCCAAATGGATTGCCAATAGTTTATATTAGCAGACCGAGCAAATGGGGAAATCCTTACGGGATATTGGTTTGATACGCTGCTCTAATCGCGTCTTCTTGTCAACATTGCTCTCCCCTGCTTCCACGAGAATGAAAATTTCGGAAGCAGCACTTTCACTTTAAGATAGAGTATCAATGCGAGACACATCAATCCTCCCTCAAGAAGGTATGCACCCAGAACATCGGTTGCCCAGTGAGCACCGACATACACACGAGAGGGACCAACCAGCACGACAAACAATGCAGAAACAAGAAGTACGGCTCTCTGCCACCAGGATTTTCGCTTGAATACGCAAGCACCCAACACAAAAAGCAATCCCCAGTACGACACATAAGACATGACATGTCCGCTCGGAAAGCTGGTTCCTCCGGCTGCCTCTATCACTCTGACCGTCATCGCAGTTGGACGGGGGCGATCGACGAGCATCTTCACAAGCGAATTCAAGTGAATACTTAGCTCAAAAACGAGCAGAATGCTGATCGCTTCTAGACGGTAGCGGAAGACCCAGAACAGTACGGCCGTCAGGCAAACGATTGCCCTGAAGAGATAGGGTACATTGCCCAGCATACTGACAAACTTCATCGTTTCACCCACGATCCCTTGAGGACGCTGCCATTCATGAGTGATCAGCACATCGAGAAACCAGGAGGGATGGAGGTGTACCCACCATGCTAGGCAGCAGAAGAGCAGCCACTGGAGGAGGCAAAGAGTGATGAGGATCCTGATGCTTTTTGTCCTGATATAGCCCATTACATCTGCAAAGGTCATCTCTCTCTCTGTACTCAGGAGAGGAAGTCCTGCTGTATGCCCAGTCTTGGTTGCTGGTGGTTCATGAGCGTTGTCAGTAGTTGTTGAGCGTAACAGGAAATGTGGCAGGGCAAGTTTTTTTACTGCTCTCTTGATTTGCTGTTTCTCGATGCTTCGCTGTCTTGATCGCGAAGGCTCTTCCAGTGCTAATACGACTCTCTGACAGTGAGGGCATTGCATTACTAAAAGTGTGGATGGGAGTAGTAACCCGCAATGATTACATCTCATGACCTTCTTCCCGTCTTGTGCCGGTGTTTTTGTTTTCCAGTATACCCTTAAAGGGGAAAGTGGGAGATCCCTCTAACACTTTCGGGCTATGTTGATCTCTGGTTCAATGGGATAAAAACAGGCAGAAGTATGAATGGCCTTTATTCTTTTATGTATGTCTTATCACAAAACCACTCTCATCCCGAAGGCTTCTACTTGTAAGATAGATGAATACGTCTTCAAGGCTTGGGCGTGCGAGGTGCAAATCGTGTAATTCCATATCTGCCTCTGCAACAATCTGTGTTGCCTGTAAGACCAACGCACCTGCATTTTCCGCATAAAGACGAAACAGCGTTGTGTCTTGCTGCTCATCCTCTCCTTCTTGCGCTGGAACCTCTTCCACCTTGACTGCGCCTGGAAGAGCTCGGAGGGCATCGAGCAGTTGTGTTTTGGCATGTGTATCCTGTTGCGCATTTCCAATTGAAACAAGTTCCGGTATGCGTACGCGTAATGCCAGGCTGGTACCGCCGGGTATCAATTTCTTGAGTTCAGAAGGTGTATCAAGGACAAGAATTTTTCCATGATCCATAATAGCGATACGCTGGCATAGTTGGTCTGCCTCTTCCATATCATGGGTTGTGAGTAGGATCGTAGCACCTTGCTCATTAAGTGAGCGTATACGATCCCAGAGGAAGAGACGAGATTGAGGATCAAGGCTATTGGTTGGTTCGTCAAGGAAAAGCACGTCAGGGAAATGCATCAGTGCGCGTGCGAGCATGAGGCGCTGGGCCATACCCCCAGAATAGCGCATCACCTTATCTTTCCCGCGATCACCAAGACCGAATTCCTCGAGCAGCGTATCTGCGCGTGCATTGCGTTCTGCACGGGGTACGCCATGGTAACTCGCGTGAAACGTAAGTATTTCACGCGCTCGCAAGCTGCGATCGAGGTTGCTCTGCTGGGGGACGACTGCGATACGCTGCTTGACACTCATTGGGTCAGCAACAACGTCGATGCTCATAATATGCGCAGAGCCACTCGTTGGTACAATATTTGTAGTTAACACACCAATAGTCGTCGTCTTACCCGCTCCATTTGGTCCGAGCAGGCCAAAAATCTCGCCTTTTTGTACAGAAAACGAGATGTCGTCGACGGCATTGAATGTTGCCTTGGGATAGCGCTTCACCAGGTTTTGAACTTCAATTGAGATCTCTGCTACAGGTTCCTCTGCCATAAAAATCCTCTCTCCAGTTATGCTTTAGATATCTAAGATTTCCACGTCTTCCCCATTATTGTATCTCACGATACTTTCGTAAAGTTCTTCTGGGATATTTTCTTTGAGCTCATCCGATGTGTCATACACATCCAGACGATGCTCATCGTCTTCAAAATAGGAAGACCAATCATAATTTGACGAGTCAATATCCCAGTCCCAATTCCAATCACCAGCTGTTTTCCTGGACCATTTGGACGACTGTGACCAGTCTGACCAGTTTGCTGTATTTTTGGTGTATATTGCAAACCTGCCTTTTGCGGTCTGATACACCACTAGAGTCAGGAGCCTGGACCCATTCTGAACGCGAATACGCCTCTTTGCAAGTAAACGACCGCGAAATTGTTTCGTCAAGTAAGGACGCCCTTTGCCAACCTTCACGGTGATTTCCTCAAATCCGCTCCTTTTAGCCTCCTCCTTCTCAACAAAATAATATAGTGCCTGAGCAATAGCAGCGGAGAGATTATCGCCTGCCAATTTTTGTGCCTTCTCAAAAATCGGTAGATCAGCGTCTGCTACATAGATGGTTCTGTTCGGCATGTAGGTATTGCCTTTCAATAGCAAGAGAACGCGAATACGATCCTGTTTACTAGAAATTATTTATTGTATAATTTCTCTTTATTAACGAAAATACCGCTCACATAGCGCTCATTTTGAGCGCTATTTTTAACCACAACCATTGCTTTCTTATCAGCACCCATTTGAGGTGAGAGTGAAACATCCACCAAGGGCCGATAATACAGTTTCAAAATTACATGTGGATGATAAAGAAAGCCATTTCAGCTTAAAGGCTGGTTTCATAATCGGTATTAATTTTTGAAACTGCATAATCGGCACCTACGATTGTCCTGATTCATGTATCTATCACCATAATCGGAGCATGTAGAGATATGTCTATGATTACTGGCGAAATCTCTTTGTGAAGAAACTATAATATACGTATATGTATATGTCAAGGATTTTCTAATCATGATGATTTACTTAGATGCTGATTGACCTCTGTTCGTGTATCCCCTACAATAGCTACAAGAGTGTAAACCGGTAGAAGGAAGGTTCAGGAGGATATTATGAGAATACGTAAAGCTGTTTTACCTGTTGCTGGTCTAGGAACACGTGTGCTTCCAGCCAGCAAAGTAATACCAAAAGAAATGTTACCGCTTGTTGATAAACCAACGTTGCAATACATCGTGGAAGAAGCGGTGGCTGCAGGCATTGAAGAGATAATCTTCGTGACGAGTCGTAGTAAACGCAGCATTGAAGATCATTTTGACGCGTTTCCTGAATTGGAAGCAGTGCTGGAACGCAAGGGTAAGCACAAGGAATTGGAAGAACTGCGCCAATTGCAGGCGATGGCAACGTATACTTCGGTACGCCAGGCAGAGCCACTTGGTCTTGGTCATGCCGTCTTGTGCGCAAAAGAATTGGTAGGCGATGAACCATTCGTTATCATGCTTGGTGATATCTTGATTCCTCCTGAAACCCCATGTCTGCCTGAATTGATTGAAGTATATGAACGATACCAGGGCTCTGTTCTCTCGCTTGTACCATTGCCTCCCGAAATTATTCCTACTTATGGCATTGCCACAGTGGAAGAACTCGGGTCCAATGTGGTTAAGATTCCCCATGTCGTAGAGAAGCCGCCACTTGAAGAAGCTCCCTCCGACCTGGGAGTATATGGGCGTTATGTCTTGACTCCTGATATCTTCGAACTTCTGGAACAAACCCAACCGGGTAGTGGGGGAGAGATTCAGGTCACCGATGGTATTGAAATGCAGGCCCAGGCCGGTCGTTGCTATGGCGTCAAATTTACGGGCACACGTTACGATACAGGCACTCCCCTTGGCTTATTGACAACCTCGATAGCCTTTGCTCTCAAACGTCCAGATATCGCACCCGGATTGCGCGAATATATGCGGAAGGCCTTGAGCGAAAAGTAATCTATGTCGATTTCCATATCCGATAATCAACTTCGCTTTTTGCGTCTGCATGCTCAGCGGCTTACTCCTCAGCAACCGGGTGAGGTGATAGGTGTTGCGCAGGTCGTGAAAGAGGTATGTGGCATCCAGGCGCAGGATGCATCCGCTGCGACACTCGCAGTGCGTTCTCGAAGTGTTGGACTGGTTGTTACCGACGTCGAACAGGCGCGGGTGCATGATCGCTCTATCATTCGTACATGGGGACCGCGTGGAACTTTGCACCTGCTGGCATCAGATGATATTGGTTGGCTACTTCCGCTTCTAGGTCCTGTGTTTGTGGCGGGTGATCGCAGGCGTCGTGAAGAACTTGGTCTGAGTGAGGATATATGTGTTCGAAGCATGCGTATCATTCGCAACGTACTCGCCGAACAGGGTCCACTGACGCGCGCAGAACTCATGGAACACCTGGCGACGAATGGCATCCGTCTTGAGGGACAGGCGAGGCCTCATCTCCTGGCTCGAGCCGCGCTCGAAGGCCTCATCTGCTTAGGGCCTGACCGTGGCACCGAGCCAACTTATGTGCTCCTGAATGATTGGATTGACCATGATCGCACAGGACACTCTTTATCTGAGGACGAAGCCTATGCTGAACTCACGCGCCGCTATTTGAGCGCCTACGGCCCGGCTACACCAGGCGATCAAGCTGTATGGTCGGGGTTACCTCTGAGCAAAACACGGTCAGCATGGCAACGTCTCGAGAGCGAACTCCTGGAGATAGAGACCGCCGGTTCCACTTTTTGGATGCTCAAAACACAGGCAGCGCGGCTTGACGAGCTACCCACACCAATCCCAATTGTGCGCTTATTGCCACGCTTCGATATCTATTTGCTCGGCTATCAAAAGCGAGACCTGGCGGTACCATCTCAATACGCAAAGCATATTAATGCTGGCGGTGGGATTGTACACCCAGCGGTATTGGTTGACGGTCGCACTGTTGGAACCTGGAAAGGTAAGCGAGAGAAGAGTCATCTTGTGGTGATGATGGAACCATTTGAGCAGCTTGCGCCGGAAATATATGAAGGAATTGAGGCGGAGACTGAAGATATTGGTCGTTTTTTGGGTATGAATGCGAGGTTGGAAGTGATCGCTGTCTAGAAGTAGGCTTTAATAATTTGATGCGGACATTTCGGCAAGGCAAGATGTGAGTGTCGGGAACCAGGACAGCGCAAGCGCCCCCACCCATCATCCACACAGCCCCTGTCCCTACGTTTAAGGAGGGTGAGGGGGTTCGCCAACGGTATCAATGGTGGTGTTGAACCTGTGTGGCTACCACAGTGTATCGCCTCGCACGGTTGCTTCTGCCCCGCCATCAAGAAAGATCACCTGTCCGACCATCATGCTATTGGCCGGGCTGGCAAGCCAGAGCAACAGTTCAGCTATCTCTTCAGGCCGACCATCTCGCCCGATGGGCATTGGCACCTGCTGTTCCAATTGCGTTCTCCTTGCCTTGTCATCCAACATTGGCTGCGTCATGGGAGTCACGACGATCCCTGGAGCAATGCCATTCAGCAGGATCCCTGTCCTCACCCAGTCGGTAGTAATAGCCTGACGACGTATCCAGCGCGCAAAAGCCGCTTTGGAGGAGGCATAGTAGACCCCTGGCTCCTTGCTTTCTGCGATCCTCAGCGCTGCCGCCTCATCTCCAGATAGGCAGGCTTCGACCAGTTCCGCGTCAGGCTGCATAATTGAAGCGAACGAGGAAATGCCGACCGCACGAGGCAAGGTGCCTTTTGCCAGCAGAGGCCGCATCCCCTCAAGGGTTGCTATCGCTCCAAAGTAGTTCACTTTCAGAGTTAGGGGTGTGGGTACTGCGACCCCGGCACAGGCGATGACCGCATCCAGGCGATCACCTACGAGGGCGGTTACCCCTTGCACGAAAGCTTCACGGCCTTGCGAGGTTGCCAGGTCGGCTTTCACATCCCCGCGTTCAAATCCGCCCGGATTGGCTGCCAGCCGCGTGCTTCGGCTAACGCCGCCGTAGCCTTCCCAATTCCGGAATCTGCCCCAGTTATGACAAGAGTACGCGCCATGGAAAACTCCTTTCAGTGCTTTCTCCAGTATTGTACGACACACTCATGGTACAATCCAACGATCTTTGATCCTCCAGCAATTATATCCTGGCACTTTTATAGGAAGGTTCGCGGAAAATGAAACCGCTTCACTTCTACAAGCATATATGGCTACGCAACTTTTCCTTTACCGGCAATATCTTAAAAGAAAGTTGAAGATGGTGGCCTCTTCTTCATTTCGAATATGGATCTTGGAGTACGGATGCAACTTGGTCTATGGCTTTATCCAATACTGGCTGATCCGGCTTGTTGGGTGATTAGATGGGAAATATCCAAAAAGTCTTACTCCCTGATCAGCTCAAAAGATGGAAGCCCAACCTGTGATATACTTTCATTTGTACAGGTAGTTCGCGTTCGTATTGGAGAGCAAAGGGTTCCATGTGCCTTCCATGGAAGAGTAGGAATGCGTCATGGTAGGATGTACATACAAAGTACTGAGTCAGAGTATGCCTTCTGAAAAATACTAGGAGATTCTACATGCAACATCCCCCAAATCTCAGTATCTCCACTGACAATCTGCCTATCTCACTCACGTCGCTGATTGGCCGTGAGCAGGAGGTGCAGACGATCAAGGCGTTGCTCTTGCGTCCAGACGTCCACCTGCTCACCCTCACCGGCACGGCTGGCGTGGGCAAAACGCGCCTGGCGCTCGAGGTGGCTCGGGAACTGGTGAACGACTTCGTGGATGGTGTATACTTTGTCTCCCTGGCTCCCCTCAGCGATCCTGCCTTCGTCATCCCCACCATCGCACACAGTATTGGACTCATCGAAAGTGGATCTCAACCATTGCTTGAACAGATCAAAACCTCTCAGCGCGACAAGCAACGGCTCCTGCTCCTGGACAACTTTGAACACGTCATCTCGGCGGCCACACCACTTGTAGAGCTGTTGGAAGCCTGCCCGGCTGTCAAGCTTCTTGTCACGAGCCGGGAGGTGTTGCGCCTGCGTGCCGAACACCAATTCACTGTCCCACCCCTTGCGCTCCCAGACCCCAAGCACCTCCCAGATGACCGATCGCTTGCCCACGTACCAGCAGTGAACCTGTTCATCCAACGGGTACAGGCCATCAAATCTGATTTTCAATTGACGAAGGACAATGCTACGTCCATCGCCGAGATCTGTATCCGACTTGATGGGTTGCCTCTGGCCATCGAACTGGCCGCAGCCCGCATCACCCTCTTCCCGCCGCAGGCCCTGCTTGCACAGGGCTTGACCAGCGCGCAAATTGCCGAACAGCTCGTCATCGGCGTGGTCACCGTCAATTTCCATGTGCGCTCGATCTACAGCAAGCTGGGTGTAACCTCACGCAGTGCGGCGACTCGGTACGCTCTGGAACACCACCTGATGTGAGCCTTCCCTTCGGCTCACCGCACCCGCCCGTGCATCTGCATGCCCTTTGCCCGTCAGAGCCTCCCCCTCAGTTCTGACGGGTATTCTTCGTCCCTCTTGCTTCCTCCTCCTTGCGAGAAACCCTCAGTTCTGACGGTGTATTTTCAGCCACCATACGCTAAACTTGTGAGTAGAAAGGTTGAAGTGGAGACGGACGAAAGCGGGGAGCAAGCCATTATGGAAGAACGTGTGGGGGGTGCATTCGCAGGCTCTGAGCACCTCACGGTCATCGGCAGACGCCTGCACCCAGGAGGAACCGCACCCGACTTCTGCCTGAATTATCTGGACCTGGTGGATATGGCCGTCCACACGGTTCGTCTATCCGATTTGGCAGGCATGGTGCGCCTGCTCAGCATGGTAAACAGCCTGGAACGACCAATCTGCCAGATGGTGACGCGACGGTGGGAAGCGCTCTGTGCAGCATTGCCACTGGATGCGTGCATCTACACCGTGAGCATGGACACGCCCGAGGTGCAAGCACGCTGGCAGGATCGTACGGGCGTGTTGCATCAGGCACTGTCGGCCCATCACAGCGTGCAGTTCGGTCAGGACTACGGCGTGTGGCTCAGGGAGTGGCACCTCTTGCAGAGGTCGGTCGTGGTGATTGATCGCACCGATCGCATCGCCTACATCGAGTATGTCACCGATCAGATGAGCGAGCCGGACTATACAGCAGCTATACACGCAGTCCAACAGGCCGCAGGGCAATGATGGTCAGGAGGAAGCGGATACCTCACGAAGCACAACGCTGAGAAGGGCTATGAAGCTTCTTGTTCTCTCATTGATGATCCATACGGGCTTATTAAAGAATGGGTTAGCAGCATCCTAATTATGGATGACTCTTACCATCTTGAGTACTATAGCTAGTAGCTGCCATGAAAGGAGGTGATTTACACAGAAGAGGAGCAAGTTTCGATACCGAAGGAGTTTCAAGGGACTTTTAGTGGTGTTCATGTTTCGACCACCGCGGTTTGAGGTCCTAACAGAAGAAAGGAACAAAGCTCATGAGTTATGAGGCTGACTTCTTTACGCACTACAATCAGTATATTGCCGCCCCTACTCCGATGCACCCGACGGTAGCCTTCACTTTCTGGTGGGCCGACGGCAAAACTGACGAGTACTTTGACGTACTGATAATGCCAACCAGGCCAGCCTGCGAGAAACCAGAAGAGAAATGTACAACGCGGGGGATCACTTTGTATTAAGACTGACCATCCAAAATGAAGGAAACGTCCCAGTATACTTTAATGCGAACTACATTCGCATCCCCAATCATTAGTGAAGGAGGGCAGATATGAAGTTGAGAGTCTTACATGATGACACAGGCCGTATCCTAGCGGCAGTATCGGTTGACACACAAGCACCGGTGCAGGTAGGCATGATAGCAGAAGCAGGCCAAAATGTAGCAGAAATGGATGTTCCTGCTCGACACGCAAACCAGCCACTGGATCAGCTACTGCCGAAGCTGTCAGTGGACATAGCCTCGAAACAGCTCATCGTCAAGTAGAAAATAGCATCTTGGTGGAAGAGCGGATACCCTTCCTTGCAAGGATACCCGCTTTATGTTGCCCTGCCACGGAAATCGCCTGTCATCGTGTCCTCAGACCTAGACCATTATTAGCTGTAAATGGGATCAGCATATTAAACGGGGAGAAATATACGCTGCAATGAAGTGGCCTAAGAAACGGCAAAGACAACTCCGTCTCTTGGGGTTGCGGCGTCATTGTCCTGGAATCAGGCTTAGCGTTGTAAATTTCGTCGTCGGGCCTAACAGGCCGTAATTGAGTATATGTGCAATACTACCAACGATGAAAGAGATACCTGCTTAGTCAAGGAGAGCTACCATGGTCAAACATGTTGAACTACCATCAGCACAGCCGATTCCCTACATTCGTGAGTTTCCACTGATCGGAAGTCTACCTGCCATTCTGAGGAAGGATCGCCTGACCTTCTTTGTACGAGCGACGCAACACAGGGCTGTTTGTGGCTTGCATATGGGGCCAATCCCCCTGCTTCTGTTCAATCGAGCAGAACATGTGCAGAGCATCCTGGTTGAGCATGCCTATGACTTTGGCAAGGGACAGCTCATCCATAAGGCATTTGGTGGGAATGGTCTCTTCGTCAGCGAAGGGGAGTTTCATCGCCACCAGCGCAAACTGATGGCCCCGATGTTTCAACCACGTCATATCGCCGCCTATGCGGAGACGATGGTACAGTCAGGAGAGCGCCTCCAGCAGGAGTGGCAGAATGGCGCGGTCGTTGACCTCAATTCGCATATGATTGCCCTCACCATGAGCGTTATCGGCAAAGCACTCTTCGATGCTGATGTCTTCAATGAAACTGATGAGCTTGGTGCAGCGATGTCCAGTGTCTACGAGTATACCGTGCATAAACTCTTTTCGCCCCTGATGCCTCCACTCAGTTGGCCGACACCCCGCAATCTGCGCTTCCGTAAAGCGATGGAGGTGTTACAAAATCGCATCCAGCTCATGATCGATGAACGGCAAGGCAGCAGCACACTTCGCAACGACTTCTTATCCGTCTTGCTGCAGGCCAAAGACGAAGATGGAAAACGGATGAGCGACGAGCAGCTCATGGATGAATGCTTAACGCTCTTTGGCGCGGGCCATGAAACGACCTCGGCAGCACTCACCTGGACCTGGTATTTACTTTGCCAGCATCCACATGTCTACCAGAAGGTACAACAGGAAGTTGAGACTGTGCTGCAGGGACGGTCCCCGACGTATGATGATCTCGCACGCCTCCCCTACTGCTTGCAGGTCTTCAAGGAGACGATGCGCCTCTATCCCTCAGCAGCCGGCATCGTGCGCGAGGCGTTGCACGATATTGAGATTGGTGGCTATCTGGTGCCGAAGGGATACACCGTCATAGTATCGCCCTACATCCTGCACCGCATACCAGTCTACTTCTCTGATCCAGAGACATTTGACCCCGAACGCTTCGCACCCGAACGAGAAAAGCAGCTTCCCCGCTACGCCTATATTCCCTTTGGGGCAGGGCCACGCATCTGTCTCGGCAATCACTTTGCGCTGATGGAAGGACACCTACTCATTGCCACGCTTGCTCAAGGCGTCCACTTTACGCTGGTGCCAGGACAGACGATCGAGCCTGATCCCGTGCATAATCTGGCCCTGCGTCCTGGTCGGAAAGTGGAGGTGGTGGTCAAGAAGAGATAGCTCTCGCCTGCCAGAAGAAGTCCTGTCAAGTGAGAACATTGCTCTCGGGCAAGTGTTAGTAACAGCGATATAATCCTCAAAAGTGCCAGGGTAAAACTCCCCACCTGGGGAGCATGGGATATCCTCAAAGGAACGTGGCTTGAGTGGTCACGATGCTTTGAGGAGGGAATCCATGTTAGCACTAGAGGAACGATTCATGATCAGAGAAATGTATCGCAAGGGGGTCTCGATCAGCGAGATTGCCCGTCGGATTGGACGAGATCGCAAAACCATTCGGCAAATTGTCACTGCACCTGACCTGACAGCAGCCAAGCACCCACGTCAAGCGAAGGCGTGCAAAATCGATCCGTATGCACCCTACCTGGAGCAGCGGATGGCCGAAGGCGTCTTGAACGCCCGTAAGCTCTACGGGGAAATCCTGGCACAGGGCTATCCTGGGAAAGAAAGTAAGGTGCGCGAATTTGTGCATGAACGGCGTCCAGACAAGGAACCGCTTGGCTCGGTCCGCTTTGAAACGGCTCCTGGAGAGCAAGGGCAAGTCGACTGGGGCTCCTTCGGGTTCATCACACATCATGGGCGCACCTATCGGCTCTATGCCTTCGTTATGACGCTGGGCTGGTCGCGAGCCTCCTACTTGCGCTTTACGATCGCAGCGGATAGCACCTGGTTTATTCGTTGTCACCTGCACGCCTTCGCGTACCTGGGAGGCGTTCCCAAGCGGATGCTCTACGATAACCTCAAAAGTGTGGTGCTCAGGCGTGATGCTGAGGATGTCGTGCATTGGAACCCGCGCTTTCTGGACTTTGCCGATCTGGCTGGATTTGCTCCGCAAGCCTGCAAACCGTATCGGCCACAAACGAAAGGCAAAGTGGAGAATGGGGTGAAATATGTGCGGGGCAATTTCTGGCCGGGCTTGCACTTTCGTGACCTGGAAGATCTCAACACGCAGGCACTGGCCTGGCTCAACACGACGGCTAATCCGCGTGTGCATGGCACCACTGGAGAGGTTCCGTTTACGCGGCTGCGATCCGAGGGATTACAACCGGCAGACAAGGCATTGACCTATGATACGAGCGTACTCACCACCCGCAGAAGTAGTAAGGATTGCTTCATCTCCTATGGCGGCAATCTCTACTCGGTTCCCGCTGCCTCTGCACGCAAGACGCTCCAGGTCAAAATCACGGAAGCGGAGGAGCTGGTGATCTGTTCGGAAGTCGGTCACGAACTGGCGCGCCATCGCGTCTTGTTTGGGAGGCAAGAGCGCAGCGTGCAGGTAGATCATTACCGTGGACTGGGGACGCCTGTCTCACGCGTCGAGCAGGCTTCTGCCGTGCAGGAGCTACGACCTGCTGATCGCACGATGTTCTGGGATGCGCCAGTCGTCGAAGTGCGTCCACTCTCCGCCTACGATCAACTGCTTGGGGAGGTGTCATGAACGATCACCGCTATGAGCACTTGCAGGCGATTCTGGAACGCTTGAAGTTGATGCGTGTGCCAGAGCGCCTGGATCAACTCGCTGAGGAAGCAGCCAAAGAGAGTTGGACCTATGTGGAGTTTCTGGATCGCGTCCTCGACGTTGAGGTGAGTGCCCGTGTGGAGCGGGATGTGACCATGAAAACACGCCTGGCTCGCTTTCCTTTCGTCAAGACGCTCGATCAGTTTGACTTCTCCTTTCAGCCAGCGCTCAATGAGGCGCAGATCCGTGAACTGGCGACGGCTCGGTTTGTGGCTCATGGGGAAAACATTTTGTTACTGGGCCCACCGGGAGTTGGAAAAACGCATCTCGCGGTCAGCCTTGGGGTAGCCGCGATTCTGCAAGGGATCAGTGTCGTCTTTTTCACGGTGGCCGATCTGGTCGATCTGGTGCAACAGGATGTCAAAGAAGATCGACTGGAGCGACGCCTGCATGCCCTTTGCAAACCAAAACTGCTCATCCTGGATGAGATGGGCTATGTGCCTTTAGATCAGCGCTCAGCGCAGTTTCTCTTTCGCCTGATTAGCCGTCGCTATCAAAAGGGCAGCATCATCCTGACCAGTAATAAATCCTATGGCGAATGGGGCGATGTGGTGTCGGATTATGTCCTGGCCACTGCCATGTTGGACCGCCTCTTACATTACTCGACGACGATTAACATTCGAGGCGAGAGTTATCGCCTGCGCGAGAAACGCAAGGCAGGGGTGTTCCATGACCTAGCGGCAAAGCCTGTGAAAGGCAGCCCCTCCACCTCCCGAAAAACACAGGGGGAGGGGCAAGACGAAATCAACAGTAGATATGAAGACTTGTAAGTGAAGAAGGAGGGATACCGTTTCAGAGAACACACGTTCTGGGGAATTTTAGACTGGCACTCAGCAATTCCAACTTACAATTCCCCACCCCTGGAGACTTTTGGAGTGGCACTTTTGGGGATTTTTTCGCCGCTATTGACA
>WNFY01001489.1_pt1 | contig 28939 bp, 30 predicted proteins | sample 5400091 | NCBI WGS metagenome assembly WNFY01 (sample SAMN13153364, study PRJNA577476) | soil metagenome | isolation source: 60 cm soil or saprolite under grassland replicate 1 | place: USA:California | collected 2016-06-15 | reverse complement strand
GACGCGGAGGTCGATGACCTGCTTGCACTGCGGCGAGACTTTTGCCGTCTATGGCCTGGCCATCTACTGCCCAGAGTGTGGCCAGCTCGCGCCACAGCAACAGCTCGCCGAGCTCGTCCGAGTCCAGCGCGACCGTCTCGCAACATTGGAACGTCTGGACGATAATACCCGGCGCGATCTCAAGGAGGCTGGCGTATTCACTGCCAACTACGAGAGCACGTTCAAAGACGGCTTTACCGCGCTCGAAACCTATCTCAAGAATCGTTTCCAGCGGGAGGCAACCAACGTCACCAAGCAGCCGTCGAGTACAACGTTCCAACGGCTTGACGAGACGAACGCTCTCTACATCGCCCATGTCGGCGTTGACCTCCGCCAGCGAGCCGGACAGCCTTTATGGGATGAGTTGCAACAGGCTGCTGCCATTCGCCACGTCCTGGTACATAACAGCGGTGTCATCGATGACAAGTTTCTGGACCGCCAACCGGGATGGCCGCAGCGCTTGGGCGAGCGGATCCAGGTCCGACGCACCGACGTCGACTCGTTCATCGATGCCCTGGAGAGATTTTCGGCTGCCGTCCTTTGAGACCTCGGTATAGAGCTAGTTATCGAGGTTCGGAATACAGTCCTGCAAGATCAGTTAGAATTGAGGGGGCGCTACGCGCACTGGATGAACACGAGAGAGAGGGGGATTGTATCGTATCAACTTAGAAAAACGGGCGTTTTTGTACTGGTTAAAAAGAGCGCCTGGGCCACGACCGAACTCTACCTGAAGCAGTTGGTGCGCAGCGACAATCCCTATGCCACCCAGCTCGCCACCCTCACCGGCATCGACTGAGGTATAATAAGAAGCTGGTATGACTTGGAAGGAGAATAGTCAAGATGCCCAGAGGATATCAAGAGGAGGAAGAAAAGAATTGGTACGATGCCGCCCAAATCTGTCCTAATGGGCATGTTGTGAATGCAACGTCAGTCTCATTCCCAGAAGGTAATAAGAAGTTTTGCAACAAATGCGGTGAACCGACTATTACTGCTTGCCAGAGCTGTAATAGCCCTATTCAGGGTATCCTTCACATTTCTGGTAGTGGTTTCAGTTCTTTTGAATATGCACCACCGCGCTTCTGTCACGAATGCGGCAGCATATATCCTTGGACTAAGGTAAGATTGGAGGCAGCAAGAGAACTAGCTGACGAGTTAAATCTCTCCAATGAGGAAAAAGAGACATTGAAACAAAGCATCAAAGACCTTGTTCAGGATACCCCACGCACCCAAGTAGCAGCAAGTAGATTTAAGCGGTTGGTTGCTAAAGCTGGCCCACAAGTAGGAGCCATGTTTAGAGACATTTTAGTAGATGTCCTAAGCGAAACTGCAAAGAAAACTCTATTCCCACAATGATCTGAATCCATCACTACCTGTATGTAAATTCCTCTGAAACTCTCAGAGAAAGTAACCACTGCCATGTCTCAGTCGGTTTCATACCGGGTGGCGCGCCTGCGGCCACTGAGACGAACTAAATTAAAAGTTGATCAGGTGACGACCGTTGGCATCTGAACCGTTTTGGCCTGGGTGGCTCTGATCGTCTTGGCCTCTTGAGATGCTTGACGCCTCTGCCGTTGCACCTCATAGCCACAGACGCGCTTGGCTGGCTTTGCTGCTCGCTTGCGATGAGCTGCTGGTGCACGTCCGGGTCGCTGTCTGGGTAGATCAGGAGGAGCCGGTTGGTAGCACGAAAGCTCCACTTGGGGGACTTTGAGCACCAGACGGGGACTCGCACGCAGCAGACCAGACTTGCGACCCGCTTGAACGAGCTGTTCGAGCTGCAGCGATGGGGAGCTGCCAAGCCGGGGCAGCAGTTCCACCAACAGAGGCATCGAGACCTCAAAGGGATTGCACTGTGCTGTCAGGGCAATGCGTTCACGCAGGGCATACACCAGATGCGAGAGAATAAGCACGATCCAGATCTGCACCAGGATCAGTTCCTGCTTACTACTCCACCAATGCGACATTCCCAGATACTCTTTGAGCAGGCGAAACGCCAGTTCGATGTCCCAGCGGCGCGCGTAGAGTTGGGCCACCTCTCCTAAGGAGAGCAACTGCGGATCACACACATTGGTGAGGTACATGCGCACTCCGACTCCATCGCTCAGCCGCACCAGCCGCACAAGGTGGCGCGCTTGCTTCTGGCCGGTCCCCAACCAGACCAGCGCATCGAGCATCTCACGCTGCCGATAGAACACATGCGCGATCTGGTAAGACGTGTTTTCCCGATAGCGGCTCACCCACCACAGCTTCCACTGTGTTAAGGTATCAAAAAAACTGAAGCTGAAATAGCCCAGATCGAAGAGCAGCAAACTGCCCACTGAGAGTCCCTGCAGGAAATCAAGCATATCTACTCTGCAGTTCTCATGGACATCCTCGCGCCATTCCAGCCGCAGCCATCGTTGGGCCCGCAGATCCAACAGACCCACCAGTTTGCCGGCAAAACAGGCTGGATCGTGTGCACTGAAACCACGCAAGGGCTTCAGGTACCTGCCCACCGCATCGAGTCGGGTTTCATCGAGACAGAAGATCTCAGTCGCAAAGGGAGCGAGCGTCGCGGGTACCGCCTGGGAGCCGATGGAGGCCAGTTGCGCATTGATACCCTCCCAGAGGTCTTGCAAGGGAACCAGGCCAGCCTGCAAGAGCCGTTTGACCAGGCCATTACGTGTGAGCCAGACAGGGGCAAATGGGCCGATTGACTGCAAGCCGAGCAAGCGACGCCAGTCTGCAAAAGAGTGCATACCCTGAAGTGCACACAGCAGCAAACTGCTCCACAAGTGTGTCCCACTCACCTGCTGGGGTCGTCCCCGTCTCCGGGGAGTCGACTCGCCCTGCTGTATCTGACCGAACGGATCTGAGTCTGGAGCTGAACTTAGTCCACAGGCTTGCATCAGCAGATCACTGGTCTGAGCAACGACGAGGGCGTGTGTAGGCGATGCTTGATGGGGTTCTACCCCAGGGGTATCATGAAGTGCCATGAGGAGGAAGATCCTTTCTTACGGTGTTTCTCGTGAAAAGATCTTCCTCCTTTTTGCTCTTTTTGGCAATTCGATTCCCAATTTAGTTCGTCTCAGTGGCCTGCGGCGCATGATGTCTTTGGGAACTCCATGGGCGGCATCAGGATAATTCTGTGGGCCACCCATGGAGTTCCCAAATTTACAGATAAGGGCGGGCGAGTACTTCATGGTATTCGCCTTTTTTTGTGCTTTTCAATGGCAATCTTCGTTTCGTTGTCGCCAGGTGGGTAGATGCGATTCCCCAGCAGGTAGAGCAGTCTTGCTGGGGGCGCGATATCTATACAGCCTATAAAGCAGAGCGGGTTAGACGTGAGGCAAAAGGCCACAATAGGAGTAATGAAAGAGAGCAGGAGCCACAATGTAACTAGTCCGAGAATATACCATTGTTTTCCCTGTGTATCAGAAGGCTGTAAGGGACTGTTCGACATAACCATCCTCTTTGCTAACTTAATCGGAAGGAGCAAATGTCCATACCGACGGTAGTTCAAAGAGGAGGTCTTATAGGACTCTGGATAGGATAAGCCCTCACTCTATTAAGTTGTTGAAAAAAAGTCCCCTAAGCCATCGAAAGCTAAGCTAGCAATTCGAACTCCTGTAACAAACCTCGCCACGGATGCTTTACAAATCCGTGCAGTGAGACTGACAGATGGCCACCACCGTCGTCTTTCCCACGGGATGCACAATCAGATTTTAGCTGAACAATAAGAGGGAGACATCCTTTTTGGCCTTTGGCAGCAGATCCCGCTTTTTCTGAACAAACTGGACAATCTCTGCTCAGTTTTGATATACTCCTCTGCATGAGACAGCAACATTTCTTTGAAAGCCAGGAGTTACCGGCGACATTTCAATGCCAAATTCTCTCCTTCATGCGAGCAGAATGGCCCGAAGACTTTCAGGGGAAGAACCGGTTAAGGAACTGGATAAAAAGGCCAGAAATGCATCCCGTTCATTTCATTCTCGAAGAAGAAGACATTTTGATCGGCCATGTCGCCGTTGTCTGGAAACTTCTGCTCCATGCTGGCCAAGGGTACAAAGCCTACGGATTCACCGAGGTGTTTACGTATCCCGCCTGGCGTCGGCAGGGATATGGTCTCCAGTTGATCAAATCGGCCAAAGAGTATATTGAGCAACAAGGAGATGCGGATCTGATCATTTTTCACTCGTCGGTGAGAGGCTTTTACGAACACCTCGGCTTCGAGCCGATGAATGACATGGTGACGCTCGTGGGTGATCCCCACAATTCCAGGAGAAGCAACGAAATCGGGTTTATGCGCTTTGTTTCAGAAAAAGGCAAACAAGGCAGAAAACAGTTTGAAAAAGGCACGCTCTATTTCGGCGACGAAACCTGGTAAATCCCACATATTTTTCCCTCGCTCAGGAGGACAGCCATGCGCAATCCGCCCAACGAGAGCGGAGAGAACGCTGCGTCGCACTGCGGCGGCCTTTGATACACACGGCATGATCAGCCTGTTTCGTCCGACGAAAGCGCAGCGCGAGGATCATCATCGATCACTTCCCGTCCCAATGCGCCAACTGATTGTGGATCTCAAGGCCGAGTTTCCCGCTTTTACCCTCGGCGAGATCGCCAGTATCTGTGCCATCCAGTTCAAAGGACGACGACCGAGCAAACATACCGTGAAAGCGGTCTTAGCGGATGGGCCACGGCCTTCCTACACCACCCGACAATTTCCGCGCGCTGAGGAGATTACCGACCCAAAAGAGCGTCATCTGGCTGTGATCCACTTACATGCACAAGGGTGGAGTGTTTCGACCATTGCTCGCTACCTGGACGTGTCCCGCCCGACGATCTATGCCATCCTGAAACGCTGGGTGGAGGAAGGGGTCCGTGGCCTCCCTGACAAATCGCATGCGAATACGAACAAGCTAGGGGTCGATCTGCCTACACGCAACCTGATCCGCAAGAAGCAAGAGGAGAACCCGCTTCTGGGCGAATATCGCATGTTCGCGGCGCTCAAGCAGCTCGGAATAACGGTGCCGCCGCGAACCTGTGGGCGCATTATGCGCCAGAATCGGCAGTTATATGGCCTGCGCCTTCTCCCGAAGGAGCCGCACAAGCCCAAACCGCACCCGTTTCATGCGACAGCTCGGCACGAGCGGTGGTGTCTGGATTCGCTATCTGGAAAAACATCGGATTCCCGACATCAAAGGCCCGTTTTATGTCATCACGGTGATGGATGCCTTCTCGCGCGCGATCCTCTCCAGTGCCATCTTCCAACGACAGGATTTGGTCTGTGTCTTGATTGTCCTGTACGCCGCTGTCGAACGTTTCGGCGCACCAAAGGCGCTCATCACCGACAATGGCTCGGTGTTTCGCGCCAAGCAACTCCTTGCCATTTGTGAAGCGTTAGAGATCGAGAAGGAGTATATTCATCCACGGCAGAGCTGGGAGAACCTGGTTGAGACCCATTTGTATGTTATTTGGAATTTGCAAAATTCTCAAATAACTGGCATTATGTGGACTACGAGCGCCTTCATATTGAAGAGTTTTCAGGAGACGGCGCGAGTATTCCACATAATTAACGTGATGCGGCGCATGAGTCAGGTGCATTTTGAACAGGTCACGAGTTGGGAAGGAGCGAAGACCGCCCATGAGCGATTTGTGACCGACTACAACGAGCAGCCGCGACTTCGCGCATCGCAAACGGGACGATAACCGCTTGAGTCCTGCCGAAGTGTTAGGATGGGTCACGAACAAACTGCGCACCCCGGAACAACTCCATCGGATTTTCTACGCCATGCGCTTTCTCCGTCGCTTGAATCGCCAGGGCTATGTGCATTTCCGTCGGTGGAAACTCTATGGAGAAATGGCGCTTGCTCGCCAGCCTGCGGTGATTTGGTTGCATGGGGATGCGCTCACCGTCGAATACGAAGAAACCCCACTGGCCCAGTATACCGTTCGCTACCAACCGGATCACAAGCATTTCAAGGGCGTGCCAGAAACCAAGCGCTTCGAGACCCCCTATCGCTCACCGCAAGGCCGACTCTGGGAACTGGATGAGACGATATGGCACCTGGCTAAACGGCTCCCTGATTATGCTCCCCGAAGACGACGGCGAAAACCGAGCCTGTATATTCAGTCTCCACTACTTGAAGAGTCGCAAGGCACGTAAGTGAAACGCCGAAGCCTCTTCGCGCATCTTTTAGCGGCCATCTGTCAGTCTCACTGCACGGATTTGTAAAGCATCCGTGGCGAGGTTTGCTCCTGTAACAGGAACATAAACATTCTACAACACTTATATCTTTTTGTATATGTAAATTTAGGGTCCCGACATTTTTACCCCCCAGAAGATGCCATCCCGAATTGTGTGTAAAGATTTTCTATAAACAAGCAGACAAAGAGACGAGAGCCGAGCAGAGAACCTGATCAAAAGGAAAAGCTGCTGTGCGAGCAAAGGTAGTCCTTGAAAAATGAGAAGCAACGGAAAAAGAGTCACCCACTTGATGATAAGGCGATACGATCAAAACCTAAAAAAACACCTCTCCTTAAAGCCAGCTCAAAAAGCTGACTGTTGACTTGCTAGCGATTGAAAGATCCAGGCTATGATAGCGCTATTTTGTGCAAATGGATATCTTGCATCACCGCCCAAACAATGGTCAGACAGCTCATCTCCGTTGTGAAGGCATCAATGTGATCGGTGCGTTGTCGAACATTGCTGAAAAAGCCTTCGATAGCATTAGTCGTCTGAATATGACGAGACATGGCAGGTGGAAAGGCATAAAACGTCAACACATGTTCTTCATCCTCAGCCAGACTCCGCACGGCTTCGGGGTAGCGCTGAGCATATTTCGCTTTAAACGCATGCAGATTGATGAGCGCATCTTCCTTCTTCTCTTGTTTCCAAATTCCGCTGAGTTCGGCTTGGACTTCCTCGCGTTCTCGTCGCGGGATGGCAGCCATCACGTTGCGTTGCTTGTGGACGAGACAGCGCTGACGAGGGGTTGCCGAAAAGAGTTCCCCGACGGCTGCGAGCAATCCATCATGTCCGTCTGTGACCAGCAGATCCACCTGTGTCGCTCCTCGTGTGCGCAGATCTTGCAAGACACTTAGCCACCCCTCTTTATCCTCCTCCGCACAAGCGCCCAGAGCCAGCACTTCCTTCTTCCCTTCGAGATCGACTCCCAACACTGTCAAAATGATGCTCGTATCGCATTTTTCCCCATGCCGAATTTTGAAATGGATGCCGTCCAGGTACATCACGCGCCAATGCGCTTGCAAAGCACGCTCACGCCACGCTGCGAATTGGTGCGTCAGCGCCTGATTCAAACGACTGACAGCGCTGGCACTGGGAGTGACTCCCATCAGCGTTTGAGCGACATCCCCCACTTTATGCGTACTGGTACCCGCAACGAACATCTGCGTCAATCCGCTCTCGCAATGTGTGGCTCATAGCGACAGTATTGCTCAAAGGCTTGCGTGTGGAACTGCCCGGCGCGGTCTCGCGGTACATTGAGGTCTTCGATCGGGCCGGTGCTCGTCATCAGGTCACGGGTGTAGGTGCCGTTGCGATAGCCTTTGCGTTGCACCGTGCTTTCTCCCCATTCTGCTCCGAGAAAGTGGCTCAGTTCTTCACGCATGATTTCTTCCATCACCGTTCGCGTTGCCTCGCGAATCTCGGCCCGCAGATACTGATGAAAGTTCTCTGGACTGAGATGCTCCGGTGAAGGGTTGTTTGAAATTGCTCCATTGCCCTTGGATGGTGTGATATTCTTTTTCTTGTGGACAGGCATAGTTCCCTCCTTGGTGGAATTAGAAACACAGAAACGATCTCTTCCTTAGAAAGCGTCTATGCCTGTAGTATCTGCTCTGGGGAAGCTCTTGTACTCCTTCCCCTTTGGCGATGAGAGACTTGACAACCCTTCGAACTGGAATCTATGCTGGCAAGGAGAAGAAGACCTCTCTGAAATGGTGTCAAGGGGGTTATCAGGCGAACGAATATGGTATGCTATACGGGAACGCTAGAGTCAACACATGTACCCAAAAGGAGCAGAACCATGAGCACAACCACAGATGCACGTGAAGCTCTCTTCACAGGGAAGGATGATGTTGTTCGGTCTATCTATCATCGCCTCTTAGAGGTACTCCACACCTTGGGGCCATTTCAGGAAGAGCCGAAGAAGACCTCGATCCATTTGGTTCATACGGTTGGCTTTGCTGGTGTCCATCCTCGCAAGAGCTATGTAATACTGAACTTGCGTACCGACCATCCCATTGAGAGCCAACGTATCACGAAAACAGAACAAGTCTCCAAGAGCCGCTTCCATAATGAGGTGAAACTCGCTTCCCCAAGCGACGTAGATGAAGAGCTTCTCGGTTGGCTGAAAGATGCCTATAGGCTTGGCTAAAAACGACGCGGATACAGCCTGTAGGCAAGCAAGCGCTAAATACAACCCTCTGCGCCTACCTCCTCTGTTGGATTTGCCAGGTCTATCACCGCCTTCCCTTTACACACAATTCGGGATGGCATCGTTAGAAGCATGGAGCTGTTTTGTAATTGCTATCTTGATGGCGTCGGTCTTCAGTTTGGGTCTGCCGCCTTTTGTAACTTGCACTAGCTGCTTCAAAAGCGTCTTATTAAACGATGGAATGAACGAGTATGTAAGACTTTGATTTCTGGAACGAGTAAATAAGACGAACGAAAGTTCTCTGTTTTCAGTCTATGGATAAAACTGCCTGCTAGTCTTAAGAAATGGAGGGTTTTCGAGACTAGATAGTTCAGATAATCGGCCGTTTGCTGAGAGGGAGAAAACAGTCGTTTATTTGGCAGTAAAATTGAAAGAGATTTATTTCTGTAACAATTGTGATAACCCAGGGTAACGTAGCAATGTAATTGATGCATTAATGTACGAGGTTTTTCATCCGACTCTGTATTTTCGCTTGTATTTTTGTCGGTTAGCGATGCTTTGTTTACCTCTTGCTGAACGGGGAAAAGCTACGATTAGCCGGGAAACAGGTGAAAATGTTGCTTATGAGGAGAGACAATTGGCAACGACAAGAACTTCAGTAGTGTTTCTGTGGAAGGCCCAATACATAGGTGATACCAGGGGCAAGATAGCAATATTGCCAGGTATGTCTGACTATGTAATGGTTCCGTAGGAGAATCTTCCTGTCGGAGTTAATAGAGATGTTTGTGATGCCGTGAACATCGTGATTAGTACAAAGCCCTATTGTACCAGGGGCAAGCTTATTCATAAGGATTCCGCTCTCACAAGAGCTAGACTTCAAGTATCTCTAGCGGTCACTCAACAAAAATAGATGACAGTCACGCGGAAATTGCTACGTCCAGTCAACGTGACCTCAAAGCTTGTGTAGCACTATTATCTCGGATGAGATGCTCCCTCCGCACCTCCTTCCGAAGCTCCACCGTCGTCTGAGCTTCCGGCGTCGTAATCACCTGCATCCGAGCTACCGGCATCGTAACCACTAACATTCGAACTACCACCATCATATCCACCAGCATCTGAACTGCCACTATCGTAATCCTCAGCACTCGAACTACCTGCATCATAGCCATTATCAGGGAGAGCCATACTCTGATTTACCTCGGGAGGTTGGATGCTCTGGTTCACGTCTGGAGGGGCGACGCTCTGGTTCAATTCTGGAGGTTGAATGCTCTGACTCAGCTCAGGAGGAGCGACGCTCTGGTTTAGTTCAGGGGGAGCCATACTCTGATTAACTTCGGGAGACTGAACACTCTGGTTCACCTCTGGAGGGGCAACATTCCGGTTTGCATCAGCCGGGGTGTAGTTCTCTCCTGCATCGACAGGAGTGAGATTGTGACCCGCATCAGCCGGAATGAAGTTCTGTATGTCAGTAGGAACGGAGATTTGGCTTCCATCGGGAAGACTAAAATTGGTTTCTGCATCATGGGCCTGACCACCGTCACCTGGCATGCTCATATCAGATGGCGTACCCATGTCAGAGGGATGGGATTCAGCGGGCGCACTCATGTCGGGAGGATTAGATTCAGTGGGCACACCCATATCAGGGGGATTGGGTTCGTTTTCAGGTGGCGTACCCATTGGAGGGTTGGCGTCGTAGTGTGGCTCCGGCTCGTCAGGAACACCTGCATCTCGCTGGTTCGCGTTCGATTCCCTGTGAATAGGCTCTGGGTTGTTACCACTAAACTTGATATCCCAATGATGCTTGTACGATTCATCAGCGTAGATATTACCATACGAATCCCGGTACTGATGCACCTCAATGTCATGCTTTTTGCCATCCCAACGCGAAGCGATTTTTGTAAAGTTTTCCTGGATATATCTATCCACATCGTCTGATTTTCTAATATCGAGTTTATACCCTTGCGAGTGGCTATCGGTGTGACCCGTTTCGGTTCCACCAGTTACAACAATATTTAAACCACTCTGTTCCCTGAGATTGATAATGCCGTTGATCGTGTCTTCTTGAACTCCTTGCAAGGAGGTAGCACGTGGATTGGTTCGGTCGCTAGTAACTATACCACTACTTGAGCGGACGCCAACACCAGCATCATTGAATCTTTGCATAGCCTGTTCGTGTGTTAGACTTGCCATCTTAGCCTCCTTCGGATAACCTCGTGATCAAGATTTTGATATGTGTCTATTCTTGATTTTTTGACAGCCTGTGAAAAGTACTTCTGGCGATATACTAAATATCCTTATAAAGCAGCCTCAAGAGGCTTTTAATTTAGCTTCTATTAGCCAATCTTTCATGCTCGTCATTTTGCCTCTGCGAGCAACTTCTCCAGCATGCTTCTGGCCTCTCTCGGTGTCTTACTAGAATCTTTGGTTAGTGCCGGTAGTGGCAATCTTTGCGGTCGCGCCCCGGTCACTGTTGCGCTGGACGATGTCCCTTGCTCCTCGCAAATTTTCTCGATGAGAGCCAGCTATGTTCTTTGCGCATGGCCGGCACACCCCTTTTGTCGAGTTGCAGGTATACCAGCAGAGCGATGCTGAGCAATGCCACCTCAATGAGGTACGCGCCCAACACATCGATGGCCCAGTGCGCGCCCAGGTAGATGCGCGATGGACCAATGAGCACTATGAAGAAGGCGGAAATCACCAGCAACCCGATACGCCACCAGCGACGACCGTCGAAGAGGATGATCCCGAAGGTAAACAACATCCCCCAGAAGGCAACATATGACATGACATGTCCGCTGGGGAAGCTCTGGTCGTTGAGCGTTCGAAAGACTTCGACCAGCCCCACGCTGGGGCGCGGGCGACCCACAACTATCTTAATCAATGCGGTCAGTATCACACTGACCGCGTAAACAACCGCGAGGGTGATAGCTTCCAGGCGCAGGTCTACGATCCAGAAAATCAGGACTGCCAGCACAACCAGCCCGATTGACAGCCACGCTTGATAGCCTATGTAGCTGACGGCAGTCATGAGTCCATGCAACCAGGGGCTGTGATTTTCCTGAAATTCACGGGTTATGGTGACATCGATTCCCACCACAGGATGGAAGTGGACGAAGGTCGCCAGCAGCGCAAAGAGCACGAGCAACAGCGCATCGATCCCCAGCAGGTAGTAGGCGCGCTTGATGGATCGATACCAGGGGAGGCGCGTGACTGCTACATCTTGTCGCGCCTCCTGTACAACATCCTGGGCTCCCTCCTCAATGCGTTTTTCAAGAGGAGATTGCTTCTCCTGCGCGCTTTCCTGTTGTGCGCGTGGCTCCCGTTGTTCCTTCTTGTCGGATGTATCTGGCATGATGCTCTCTCCCCGCTCTACTCTTATCCTGATAGATAGTAGTAATACGCTTTTCGGAACGAAAAAGTATACGATCGCCGCAAGTGGCATTTCCAGCTACGCTCTATTCATAGGGAGGGTTGCGATTAATCACGTCCATTTTGATGTAAATGTTGAAATTCCAGGGGTGGAATCTGAACAATTATGCTGGTGAGAATTGATTCTCTTTGTCTCGTTCGTATACTCCTCAGAGGGGTCTTACTAGCCAAGAAAGCGCCCTCTTTGCAGAAGTATCAACTTCTCCGTCCACCAGCATAATTCCAAAATTTACACCCTTGAGACAAGGACATCTGCCAATACCCGATCGTCCTCATCATCACCACAATCCTAGCTTTCCCCGACCTTCCAATATTCCATCATTTATGGCAAAGTGGCAAGGTGTTATTTAGCAAAGTACATTCCACTGTAACCAGACTTCAAATGCCTGTTAAGGCATAACAACGAATTGAATTGGCAGTCATGTCAGACAATTGCACATGGACTGAGTGGTCTTGAAGCCTAGACGACGCTACCATCCGCACCAGCATCCGCGCCACCACCATCATAACCACCGGCGTCTGAACTGCCACCATCATAACCACCGGCGTCTGAACTGCCACTATCATATCCGCCAGCATCCGCGCCACCACCATCATAACCACCGGCGTCTGAACTGCCACTATCATATCCGCCAGCATCCGCGCCATCATAGCCACTGTCATTGGGAGTTCCCGCATCATAACCGATGTCATTCAAAAAAGCAGAGGAAGCACTCATATCGTTACCAGCGTCACTAGCAAGAATATTGTTTATATCTTCCTGTGAAAAAGGTGCTCCCAAACCTGCCCCGGCTAGCACATCCTCCTGTGAAGCACCTTTTAGCTGTCGATATATTTCTGGTTCTCTTTCTTCACTGTCAGGCATACAGCAAACCAAATCTTTCTCTGTATCAGGTCATCCTTGCTTCCTACAGTTATTGACCAATTCTATCACTATGTTCTTTCTCTGCCGTAATACTACCTGGAAAGATCTTTCAACGTTTTTAGTTGGTAGTTATGCGATAGTTGCTCCACATAGCTTATGGCATCTTAAAGTTGCGATGCTGCTATTATCCCTTAACAGGATGTGCTTCTTCGTCCACATCCGAAGCACCATCATCCGATCCTCCACCATCATATCCATCAGCATCTGAGTCCCCCCCATCGTAGCCACCACCGTCTGAGTATCCGCCATCATATCCACCGGCATCCGAGCTACCTCCGTCGTATCTACTGGTATCCGAACCGCCAGCACCGTAGCCGTTTCCCTCAGAAGGCTGGATGCTCTGTTGCAATTCAGGAGGCTGAACGCTCTGGAGTGCCTCGGGAGGCTGGATGCCCAGTTGCATTTCAAGAGTCTGAACGTGCTGGAACGCTTCAACAGGCTGATTGCCTAGTTGCAATTCAAGAGTCTGAACGTGCTGGAACGCTTCAACAGGCTGATTGCCTAGTTGCAATTCAAGAGTCTGAACGTTCTGGAGCGCTTCGGGAGGCTGAGTGCTCTGTTGCAATTCAAGAGACTGAACGCTCTGAACTGCCTCGGGAAGCTGGATGCTCTGGAGCGCTTCGGGAGGCTGAACGCTCTGCTGCAATTCAGGGGTGAGACTCTGTTTTACCTCAGCAGGAGAAAAGTCAACAGGGGTAAAGTTCTTGCCTCCATCGGCGGGAGTAGAAAGTTGCTTCCCCTCAGTAGGTGTGGGAACTTGGCGAGCATCAGGGGAAGAGAAGTTGGGCTCCCGATTGGGAGGCACGTAGATTTCTCTTCCATCAGGGGAAGAGAAGTTGGGCTCCCGATTGGGGGAAGTGGGAATCTGTTCACTTTTCTCCCGTGATGGTTTCTCTATCCTCTCGGATCCCTTGTCCTCAGATTCTCTATTCTCGGACTTCTCACTATCCTCGGATTCCTCCTTCTCGTTTGGATTAAAGGTTTTATATCCAGGTAACCCCTGACCAAGAGGCTCAAACGATTTGGAATCAAGGTGTTCCGGCTTACCTTTAGCGTAGAGCTTCTCCCCAGTCTTAGGCTCTGCCATCTTAACGTGTTCTTTGTTCTCTGCTTCAGCTATTCGAGTTTCAGCTCCGGCTAAAAACAGTTCTCCAAAATTGGCTCCCATTTCAGCTGCCCGGACCTGCCCTGCTAAATCGTATCCTCTCGACCTAGCCATTTCTCCAAACACTGCGCCAAGGAAGCTCGATTCCATAGCATCAAGTCCCCTTAATACGAGATGTGCTTTCTCTGCTGGATCTTCGTTAGTTAAAGGCGGACCATCATCATAAGCTTTAATTACATTCATATGTTCATGTTGAAGCTCACGCTCATGGTAATCAAGTAGCAGAGTGCGAGCTTCTGGGTGGGTATCTACCCACTTAAAAAGCTCTAGCATCTTGGGCCCCTCCATACTTTCAACAAATTTATCACGCCCAGGTCCAAGCTCCGCGTTGTATAGACTGTACGAGCTTGCCAGCATACGAGCCTGCGTTTGAATGACTTGGATCGACGGTTGCTCTTCTCTTGAGATTTGACTCATTTTCTTGACCTCCATATCTTGACAAAGCCTCATCTTCAATGTCCATGAATCCGGTAGGTGAGTAGCAGCTGGCTCATTAATCGCCCTCATGTAATCAATCAACCAGCCTTGCTAACAGTCTACTCTCTTCAAAACTAGTCTGTCTACGGACGAGACTTCCCTTTGTCCTCTTACATCATAAGATGTATTCGGTCCTCTATATCAGTAGTCGCATTAGCAGTCTGCCTAGTTCCTCTGCTTTATAAGACGCGTTCTCCCAGATCATTTCGCCTCCGTGAGCAGTATATCTAATATCTTTCTGATGGTTCTGGGCGTTTTACCGGGATCTTTGGTAAGTGCCTGCTGCGCATAGCAGAGGCTCGTCCGACGAGCACCATCCCCAACTTTCTGCTTTAAGGGATCAGGCCAGTTGTCTTCAGGAAACTCGATCAGATCACCTCCAACCATACGGCTGACAGCCCATGTCTCTCTGCGTCGCCCATCTTGTGTTTTCGCATCATTGGCATCTGCTGTTCGCCAGGCTCCGCTATGCTTTCCTACCGTGATCAGGTCTGCGGCTGCGTAGCGATACAGGCATACGGGCGGTTGCTGTAGGCAGATCGTATTGCACGCAGGAAAGGGTGGGTACACACGAGCATGAAGTTGGCGTGCATACTGCTGGAATTGTTTTCGTAACGGCTCGTGGTTCGTTTGATTGAGCTTGGCTAGCAACATCTGGTGGAGCTTATCTGCGAGTTCCTCCGTCTCAGCATAGGACCAGCCAGCTTGTGTGCCGCGCCGATCAGCGAACCAGTACGAGGCGTGACTTGACAGGCAGCGCAAGAGTTCCTGCAAATTGCTCTTTGGAGAGCGCCTGGCCTGCACAACCGACATTAGGTCTAGCCACAGCCGATCCAGAGCGTCCGTGTCCTCGATGGTTGAGAGGACAATCCGGGCGAAAGTAGCTTGAATGGGGGCGTTCTCAACAAGCTGGCGAGCTTCCTGGCAGGCTATAGCCGAGGACGAGCAAACTTGGGTGCAGCCGGGCGAGGAGAGGAAGAGTGTTTGGAGTCCTTGACGTGTCCTCGAAGCAGCCATGTAGGTAGCTATCTCTTTGTTCTCTGGCACACGTTGCCCTGGCTGATCCTTCGTTGGCGCCACCTGCACCAGCACAGGCGCATCATCGCCTTCGCTGAATACTGCCCCCTGCCCTCGTTTGAACGTCGAGAGTATTTTTGCCTGCTGCTCATTCATCGCCATTGCCCCGGCCAGCACTTCGCGATCATCCGCGGCCACGGTCCGGTGAACAATCTTGAGGTTGGTGTTCTTGATCACCTCCGGAGCCAGCTTGACGGGAATCTGGTCGGCAATGATGATTCCCTGCCCATACGCCCGGATCTCTGAGAGCAGGTTGGCAAAGGTTTCGACAGCTTTTCCTCGAGGGTTCGCATCCTCCTCACGGCCACTTTGTCCGACATTCGCCAGCAATCGGTGCGCCTCTTCAATGACCAGCAGGTGCCGCAGGTCAGTAGGCTTGCCGACAGATCGTCGATGCTCCTCTTGCCGGTACTCCACGAGGCGAATGAGCAGAAGGCCCATGATAAACGCTTTGTCGTCATCGTCGCCCATACCCTCCAGTTCAAGGATGGTTGGTTGTTCAAGTAGTATATTCATGGGCAACGAACGCTTCGCATCAAGCATGCGCCCTTTGCCGCCAGCGCGTAGCCCATTAATGCGCGTACTGAGCGCAGCACGGATATCAGCCGTAATCCTTTCCTCATAACCCAGTTGCCGGGTGACTTTGTCTACCTTGACCACCAGATCCGACAGCGTGGGAAATGCTGCGGCAATATCTGAGTTGTTGTCCAGGCGAGCATTCGTATTGGCAGCAAGATCCCAGCCGCGATCTTCGTACACCTGGTGCAGGCACTGCTCCAACACCTGCGGCAATGGCGTCCACATCCCAAAGCTAGCACTAAAGACCGAACGCAGCAGGTCGAGATGCACGCCGATTGGCGTTTCAGGCCAGGAAACCACTTCAAAAGGATTCAAGCGAAAAGGTGAGATCTTTTCGTTCCCCAGGGTAAAGATTTGGAGGCGGTTCGCCAGGTTTGGGTCATTGAGAAGGGCACGGTACTCGGCCTTGGCAGGCTCAATCACGAGAAATGGGATACGCTTGGCGTCAGCTTCCTTAAGCAGATAGAAGATCGTGTTACTCTTTCCCGCGCCAGTGACACCAGCAACGAAGGTATGGCGGGTTAAATCTGCCGTGCTGACCCTATAATCTATACTTCCAGCGAAGTTTCCTTGTGGGGAAAGCACACGATGTTGGGGAATCACTTTACCGAGAGACAGGGTGTTTCCTCCATTGATAGACGGGGGAACAGCGTCAAAGTCTGGCACAACATCAACGGTAAACCCACTGGTTTCCAATTGAGGCAAGTGGATGTAGGCTGCCAACTGCGCGGAGGTGAGCAGTGTTTGATGCAGGAATGGGTGTTGATAATAGCCATTCCCTTGTAGGCCCTTGCGCTCAGGCATCGCCCATTTAGTCGCTAGAGTAGCGGCGTCTGCACTGTCCCATATACGCACAGGATCGAGTGCGGACTTGTCGCCAGAAAAGATACCGCGCCAGAGGCTCGCCAGGCGATAGTAGCTGGTAGTATCACCCAGGAGATAGACACCAGTCCGCCAGGCACCCAATGTCTGGCCTTGCGTGAGGGTGGTAAGGGCACCTTTCAGAAGTTCCGTGTAGTGTTGAGCTAATGGATTGGATATTCCTGTCGCTCCTGTCGATGGATAGGCTGCCAGGACGCCTCGCGTCTCGTTGATGACATTGTTGCGCAGCTTGCTAATCTCTTGCTCGACCACGGGTTCTGCCAGGACCAGAAACGACCAGGAGGCGTCAGAGAGCGCGCGAATCAGGCGGTCAAGGGGCAATGCATTATCAAGTGCCTCGGGGAGTTTGGCAGTAGGAATACCGAGTACCAGGCCAGATTTTTGACTTTGAAAGGGAGGCATTTCTTGCGCTTTAACAGGAGCAAGTTTAATCGCGGGATAGAGACTATCGAGAACAGTGTACAATATTCGCCCCCGAATGTCTAGTGTCGCTTCTGGAGCGTTCTCACGATTGGCAGGTGACCATATTCCCATATAAATGGCAACTTTACCTGGTTCGTTCCGGACAAGAAATGCCAGGGAGATCTTGTAGCCATACAATCCGGTCAGGATGTCTTCACTCAGCATTCGCATCGGTTGTTCTGTCTCCGATGAATGTCTCTCTTGCTGAGTGTTCGCAGGGAGTATTTTTTCCAGGCGCCCTATCCCACCGATATTGAGAATGCGCCGGAATTTATCTGGTGCTTCCGTCAAGGGCGGATTAACTGGCAGAGGAAGGGGGATAAGCCCAATGCGCTGCAAGTAGTCCAGGCTTCCCGTGAGATTTCCAGTGAAGATGGGTTCAGATTGCATAATATTCCTCATAGAGTGAGAGTAGGCAACGGATAACGCATAGGTTTCTCCAATCTCTCATTGCTTCCACATTTGAGAACGATGCTCATACAGAAGGCAAATATTTTAAAAGAAACAACCTGTACGTGATTATAGATGGCTGCCTTTGTAGTATGTGTACTACTGGGGCTGTAAGCTATCTATCCTCCAGCCGTTCGAACCGTCTTGACGCAACGTAACCTGATAGGTGCTAGTGGAATTAGTGGGACCATTGTGCATTGAAAGCGTTGTTGTTGCCTGATTACCAGTTATTTGAATAGCACCAGGTACACAGGCATCTATAAATTTGCCCGACCACATTTGTATAAACTGTGTAGATGTAACTTCACCTTTCAGCTTGTCAGAGTACTGGTTATAGGCTTCCGAGTATGATCCACTTTGGATATCATCACAGTAACTAGTAAGCACCTGGTCAGGAGAATTATTCATTCCCAGCCTAGGTATAAACAAAAATAAACCGACTCCGATGAGCAAGAGGATCACCCCCATCGTTATTAAAGTGACGACCAGGGCTGCTCCTCTTTTGACTTTCACCGTTGCACCTGTGCTTAGGTCATGCACCAGCTTGGATTGGAGCAGTCCCCCTTCCCATTTCCCAAGCACCTCAACCCGATCGCCATCACTAATGTATCCTATGATTGAGCGTCCACGCATATCTACGGGCACAACATTCGTGCGATTGCCGCTGCTATCATATTGCTCTAGACGGAATGACAGGATCTGATATGATCCGCTGCTGCCTTGTCCGTATCCAGACTGTTCTGTGCGGATTGGTTGAATATTGCGTGCAAAACCCACGTAACCGCCCCGACTTACTGGCTTAGCAGGAGCAGTGGCTGGCGTTGGCGCTGCTGACCTTTGTGGCACAAAGATAGGGAGTGGTTGATTCACTGATGTCGAAGACTGCCAGCCCACGCCTCCAGGACCTGTATCCTGGGTGCCAAATTGAGACTGCTGTGGTTCCATGTTACTAGCCTGGCCTCCTTGCGAGAGACGCGAACCACATTTAATGCAAAAGCGTGCATCTGGATAGTTCTGATAACCACATGTAGGACAACCCATTAGTTTCTCCAAATTCTCAGCACTGCTCGTCGGTTTTCGGTCCCGGCGCTTCTGCTCCTGCTGCTGACGCGCCTGTTCTTGGCTACGGTGCCTCTGGACCTGCTGCTGACGCATCTGTTCTTGGTCCCGGCGCATCCGCTCCTGTTGCTGACGCGTCTGTTCTCGACGTCGTTGCTCTTCTTGAAGCTTCTGAGCTTGACGTTGCGGGTTATTAGGGTGATTAGGGTTATTAATACTATTAGGATTAGCCGGGTTAAAGGGATTATTAAACGGATTATTTGGTTTGTATGGCATCTTAACCCCCTCACCTGAACATTTTAAAAAATGTTCAGGTCTTGTGTGCAACACTATGTAAACGTCCAGATCTAAAAGAATTGGAGGATGAAACTCCTCTTCTCTCCTGGCTCACTTCCAGAAAGTAGCACTTTTTTCAAGCTTCTTTCCTTAGTTTAGGCTAAAATTGTTTCCAGGTAGAGTGTCATATGACCTATTTCTTTCCAAGAAAGTAGAGGTTTTAAGCGAAGTTGGAGCAAGTTGCCCAATGACGTTGTGTATGATCGCTGAAAGGGGGGGTCAAGGCTTGTTTCGTTCTCCTAAACGAACTGCACTTTTCGCAATCTGATGCCTTACATCTTAATGGCTATTGCCTAAGATAGGTTTTTACAAGAGCGAAGGTAAAGGGGAATTTTACAATACGATTGTAACATATCAATCGCAACAATTGCAACTTTTTCAATTCAAATACATCCAAAATATATCGATTCTATTGTAAGGCCTTTCTCTATTCCTCTTTGCTCAAATTCTGCTATGCTACGCTCGTATACGAACAGACATATTCATGGCTTTGCTCTTTTTACGTCTGCTCAGATGAACTCCTCAGAAAACCTCCCCCTTACCAAAGTACTCACGTACGCGTTCTCTTTTAGATTGGTCGGAACCACGAACTATTGCCCACCGGCTTACGATACTGGTTCCAGTGAGTGAAACCCGACGTTCGAAAAAGATCAACGTAAATCGTGTTCAAGGTCAACCACAGCATGTGACAGTTGTACCTGGAAAATCCTAAAAGTGAAGTAGGGAGAGGGTCGATATCACAACCTTCTCTTTATTTCTACAATCAATGAACGGTGATAGATATATCCCTAACTGTCACCTCGTAGGAAACGCTTACGGCGTTGCTGTCGGCACTTGAGTGCAAGCTCCCGAAGGTGTAATCGCTTGCGAAGACATTGTACTGGGACTTGTGGTCGTAACCTGTCCAGCACCTGGGAAAGCGCCATTCAACTCGAGTGTCCCAGAAGCAGGAAACTGATACTGCATGATGGTTTGTCCCGGACCGAATTGGACAACTCCTGTCTTACTCGTACGTCCACCATCTGTAGTATACGTAAATTGAACGACACCTCCAGGCCCTTTAGGAAGAACGTGAAATGTAGCTGTGTAGGTAACAGTAAGTTGTGTACCGCAAGACGTTCCCGCGATCGAGAGTGGATCTACGGACAAATCAATAGTTGTTATCTGGAATGGTATCGGCGTAGTCGTTGGTGTCGTCCCTTGCGTAGGAGTTGGAGTCGGTGTGGTACTTATTGAAACCTTGGTAGGAGGAATTGATGTCGGAATTGGTGTAGACTTCTTAGTAAGACTTGAGGAAGCCTGTGAAGAATGTATCAGTAAGGCAATACTGGCACCCGAAACGAATAGTACGACTACTACTGCTAGAACGATCAAAACTGTTCGCCGGGAGAAGAAGCCTCCAGGAGTAGTTTGGATAGGCGCTTGTGGGAGAGCTTTTCCGCAATTAGCGCAAAACTCTGCCTCTTCAACGTTCTGATGATCACATGACGGACACTGCATGGTTCACTCCACTATTCTGGTACTTCACGTCATACCAAATAAGAATTGCTAAATCATACACGAAAAACGGTATGAACTTTATTCAGATTTAGACTTAATCGATCGAGCTTTTATGGAGACTACCCCTCTGTTTAAAAAATAAGCTCATATCCTCAATATAAGCCAAAATTCCATTCAAGTGGAGTGTCATATGTCCTATTTCTGTCTAAGAAAATAGAGAACAAACGCTAAGTAGGAGTCAGTTGCCTGATGATGTGGTGCGTAGGTATAGCAAGGTTGGGTCAAGGATTGTCTCTTCGGTTGAATGTCCACATTTTTTACAACAATTGCTCTACTTTATGACGGTGGTTGAACTATGAAAGTTCCTACAAGAACAAAAGGAAAGGGATAGTTGCCAACACTATTCCACCATTATAATACGCGGACACATAAGCTTTTTCGTGTGCGAGTTTTATCAAAGAGAGGCGCAATTGGGTTCTCCTATAATGCGCTCCATAAGCATTGCTCAAATGCGGATAGAGCATGTCAATAGTGGATAGGTGATCTCGGGTAAACTTCAACTGCAGCACAAGCGTCTGCCCGCATACCGCTTTGGTGTGTACTGCCATGAGTAGCAGGTAAAAACTGTACCTATCTACGAAGACGATCGTTCGTTTTTCCTCTTCTGCCTTTTTTCAGCACGAGCTGATTCTCCGCATTCATTCTTTGAACACGTCAGTTGTCGGCGGTCTTCTTTCCAATCTATTTGATGCTTCCCTTTCTTCTTTCCTCCAGGTTTATAACGTTTAGCAACCTGTGCAGCAGTCAGAAAATGGCTGTGTTGGCTACTTGGCACATCCGTTCTCAAAAGAGGCTGTATTAACTCTCATTCTATAGGCATTTTTGAACCTCTCCTCATAGGCCTGCAACTCGGTACATAATAATAACACAAGCCGAATGGAGCACATGCCCAATCCAATGTATCGGAAATACTGTATGGCTAACCCGAATATTTATGGTAATAAGTACGCTCAACCCAGCTATTCGAGCCTATAACCAACCCATTCTTGATGATTTTCGGACCTGGCTTGAACAATCGGGTCTCGCAGAGAAAACTGTCAAAGCCCATGTGTTCAACATAGACTTTTTCACCGCATACCTCGTGTATTATGAACCGTTGAAAAAACTCGATGAGGCTAATAGTGGCGATGTTTGGATTTTCTTAGCGAATTGGTTTCCTCGTAAAGCGATGTGGGCTTCTGCAACAAGCGTCAAGTCGAATATAACTTCATTCAAGAAGTTCTTCCAGTGGATGGGAGAAACAGGTTGTATCCCTCCCGAAACCGCCGCTGATGTGCTTGATACCCTGAAAAAAGAGCGAGACAAATTTCTCAGAAGAGTTGTTGAGTAGGAGGGAAACGTCAGCGCAAATCCTGAGCAAAAACGGCCATCTGCTCTTGAGCAAACACACACCTCTCTCCTCATGTGAGAGAGACAAGCAAACCCAACGCTGAATTGACCTGCTGCACCGAAAACAACTCTGGATCATAGTGCTTCCCCACCCATGCCCGCAACTCCGTATGCTCAGGATGGCGTCGATCTCTCAACGCCTCAAGCAAATGCGCATAACCACCAATCCCACCACAATCCTCCGGAGGGCACGCACGTGCACCATCCAGGCAACGTGGAACAACAATATAATCGGTCATAGGTTGCATATTTTCCACTGTAATCACATGGCGCCAACCATCCCCAAAATCATACTCGTAGCTAAAGCTAGCCCCTTCCTTACGAGCAATCGCTCGCAGTCGTACGCGTCGATCATCCTTCATCGTATCGCCATACTCTGGGTCTGGCTCTCCATAGTATGTCTTGCCGACGATGAACTGATGCAGGTGAGAGTTCTCCCACCCCATGACGACCTGGAGCATCTGATGCAGGCCAAAGAGCGTTATCTGACCTGAAACCACAATACGTCGCCAGATCGGCGGTTCAATGTACGCAAGCTGAATATGCAGTTGATAGACAACATCATTCGAGGGATGAGCCATGGGTGCAATCTCCTTTTGTTACAACTCGTACCCCTGCTTCACCCAGTAGTGCCAATCTTCAATGGCCTGTTGGGTCTCCTCATCGACCTGGATGCCCTCCAATTGCATCAAGGGAACCGCAAGCTGACGCTGGTTCCACCGGATCAATACAAACATCTCGTGCATGCATTCCTCGTCCGAAGCCATGTCCACGACCTCGACTTCTTCGCCCGCTTCTAAAGGCGAGATCTCGCGGCGCACGACACAGCGGGCCGAGAATGGAAATTGTAACTTCCAAGAAAGGTAGGCATGCCAGCCCAACGCTTGCTCTTCGGGGCCATAAGAATCTACGATGATCTCATTCTGGATGCGCTCTTCGCGTTCTTCATCTTCGGCATGGTTAACCATCTTCATGAACTCCTTCACGTTATTCACACAACCAGTCTTGCTAGCAGTTGTCTGTCGTATTCTAAAACCTGGATGCAACCGAGGGCAAGGCTAGCAAAAGCACCGTGAATCTTGGGCAAAGCAGGTTGAGTTCTGCCAAATATGTGTGATAATAAGCAAGGTTCCGCCAAATATTTGTGGAAAAAGCTGCCATCTCCTTGATCAAACCGATTTTATCTTCTCCTACCTTCGTTTGCAAGCAAGGGGGGAGTATTATACCCTTCTCGAAAGGCATATTTTTGAGCGGATGACCCAAGTAACCAGTACAAGGAAGAGTTTCCAGTCTGATGAGGCAGAAGAACCCAAAAGGGTTTCACCATCGTGCTATAAATAGAGAGATGATGCTGACAAGCATAGGGTTAATATCCATCCAATCATGAGTGTCTCACACGACGTAAGAGAGGAGATGCCTGTGAAACTCACAAGTTCTGCCTTTGAACAGAACCAACCGATCCCGGCACAGTATACCTGTGATGGAATCAACCATCATCCATCCCTTACCTTTTCTCAGGTTCCAGTGGAAGCGCAAAGTTTAGCCCTTGTCGTTGAAGACCCAGATGCACCAACGAAAGTGTTTACGCACTGGCTCCTCTACGATATGCCGCCCTCAACGCAGGGCATCCCGGAACGCGAGATGCCTTTCAGTGGTATGATCGGGGTGAACGATTTTGGCACACGTGGCTATAAGGGACCATGTCCTCCTTCTGGCACGCACCACTATGTCTTTAAGCTCTTTGCCCTTGATACAAGATTAGGGTTGCCGGAAGGCATGATCAAAGAGGATGTGCTGGCAAAGATGAAAGGCCATGTGATTGCCACTGCTGAATTAGTGGGAACATATAGAAGAGGATAAAAGAGCGAGCGGGCACGTGAGTGTATCACTGCCTATCTGTATGGTTCACTCCCCCTGGTCTATTGGCTTGGTCTCCACAGCGGGGCAGATCTAAAGCAAAGCGGCTCCGGAAATGTGGGAGTTTCGAATCTAGCGGCAACAGGGGGAATCAGGTGGGCACTGATCGGTGACCTCTTCGATGCTTCAAAAGGCTACCTTCCCATACGCATCTGCCGGAGGCTCGGCTATCCTGCGGAGGTAGCCGAGCTTGCCGGGGTATGTGGCGTGCTGGGACAATGCTGGCCTCTTTTTCTTCGTTTTAACGGCGGGCTAGGAGTAAGTTCCTTCCTCAGCAGGTGTACCTTCGACTCATTGAGGAAGGAGCCGACGCCATCCTCTCGATCAATCTCCTCAAAACTCAGCGGTACCTACCAGTCCGCGTGGATTGCGCGCGAGACCTTTCCCGACGCAGTGAAGCACGTCCCAATCGAACTGATCGATTCGCTTAGCGCGAGTATAGGCATGGCACCGGCCATTTTACAGGCCGCGAGAGAGCCTGAAACTCGAAGAGATCAAAGCCCATCTGCTCGACCTGCTCTCACGCACCCACTTCCTTGGAGTACTTGATACGCTAGACTATGTCAAGCGTAGTGGGCGCCTGAATGGTGCTCTGGCCTTGCTTGGGGATACGCTCAGCGTCAAACCGATCCTCGCTTTGAAGCATGGCGAGATCATGCCAGCAGGAATAGCGCGCGCCCGCAGCGCGGCTTATACTCGTATCGCGCGGCTAATCGCCGCTATGGGCGAGATAGAGCAGATCATCGCCAGTGAGTCAAGCCTGGGAGCAGGGCAGCAACTCAGAGAAGTACTCAAAGCAATCTATCAGGGGGATATCCCTCTTTATCAACTCGGTGCCGTCCTGGCCACTCATACCGGCCCCGGTACGGCCGCTGTTGCGGTCGTCATCAAGGGGCGGTAGGCTGTCTTGCAAAAATGGCAAGAATGCTGTAAACTCGACATTATTCTGAGAACTGGGAGGACAGCATACATGGATGCCTCCCAACCGTTCAGACTGCGTCACTTCCAGGCTGAGATTATTGTGCCTTGTGTCCGCTGGTACCTCCGGTATCCGCTCAGTTACGAGATCTAGAAGAGATGATACACGAGACAGAATAATAAAAACTCACTGATCCCAACGATTAGAAAAGGGAAGACCCTCTATGTCAAGAGCCGAAAACGGGAAAGGAAAAACCAGGTGAGCGTGAGTGAAGCTGCCTCCCGTGTGGGGAAGCAAGTCTACCACACCGGTCAAGGCCAAGACGAGCGCGCCCGCACTCGACCTCCCCACCTCCTGCGCGGCCTTGACTCGGCGTGGTCTGGTGTCAGCAACCCACACCGGGAGTCGGGAACGCGGTGGCGGACTGCGGCAGACGTTGGAGCGACAGAACCCGCAGCGGGAGCGGCTCACGGTCGGCAGAACGGGTGCGACGGGAACCGTTGGGGCGACTCCGTTGGGACACAGGCTTCCAGCGCTGGCGAGAGACCTCGCAGCGCTGAGAGGACGCAACGGAGCGTGACGGGTCAGCGTGGCTGCGACTCAGGCGGCGTGTTGCCGGGGCGCATGCGCAAGCCTCGCCGCCTCAAAGGTCGCGGTGTGGTAGCAGGTCTTGGTCAGCCACATGCGATAGATGATGCGCACCCAGACGTTGGCCAGGGCGCGGACCGCCATACTGTGGGTCTTGCCTTGCGCGCGTTTGCGCCGATAATAGTCCAGCGCCCAGGCTTCCTGTCGCGTCGACTGCCAGGCAAACTGGTGCAGGGCGTTGCGCAGGGGCTTCACGCAGGCGAAGCGTGTGTGGGCTTTGGCGTACTTGCCGCTTTCATAGGGCACAGGTGCCGTCCCAGCCAGAGTCTGGACAGCGTTTCCATCGGCATAGCGGCTGCGATCATCGCCCCATTCTGCCAACAGACGCGGAGCCAGGCGTTTGCCCGCACGCGGCAACGAACGCCACAGCTCCTGATCAGGATGACACAAAAAAAGGGGGCGGATGGCCTTGTCATAGCTGGCGATCTCCTGGATCACCACCAGCAGTTGTTTGACCAACGAGAGCATCAGGCGCGACTTGGCACGCACGATGACCGGGCTCGCCACCAACTGGGGACGGTGCAGTTCCGCCACGATCTTGGGAGCCACGCGCCCCGGGTTGGTATGCTTGCCAGTCCGCAAGGTGGCCGTGATCTCCTCCACCGAGGCGGACAGCGCGGCTTGCGGGGTGGGATAGGCCTGCAAAAACACCAGCGTGGAACGCTGCTGCACCTTGGCAAACAGGTGCAAGGCCGCTGGGTAGTACTCCTTGAGGCAGGCCGTCAACTGGTTGACCAGGCGCGTTTGCGTCTGGATCAGCGCATCCTGATCGCGCGTGAGCGTTTTCAATTCGTGCACCGTGGCGCTATCGGGCTCCAGGCGGCGCAGCTCGGCCAGGTCGAAGCGACCGGTCTTGGCCAGCAAATAGGCATCAATGCGATCGGTCTTGGCGCCTGCCGCTTTGCGCAGTTGATTGGCGGTCTTGGGATTGACGGGATAGACCGGGAACCCCGCCTCCAGCAGGAAGGCAATCAGCAAGCCATGACTTGTTTCGACAATGCACGCCAGCTGCTCGGGCGAAGCTGCAATGCGCAACACACACTGTTTCAACTCGTTCAAGCCGTCGTGGCTGTGGGCAAAGCGTCGCGAGTCGACCTGACGACCGGCCTCATCCAGCACCACGACGTCATGATCGGGTATCGGCCCAGTCCAGTCCAACGTACCACATCTTCGTACTTCCTTTCCTAGTGCACCTCCTGGGGCTCTCGGGTCCTTCTATAGTGGGTGCTCGAAGCAACGACCCTCCAATCATCGATTGGCCCAGGAAAGCTGCCAGGGGAAGCACGATCTTCCCTTATCGGTCGAGCCGTGTGGAGAACAAAGCCTTTCCCCCGCAGTGCTTAGCGAGCAAGAATTTCCCCTGCTGACCCTTGATCGAGAGGGTCTGGGAAAATAGTAACATATAAGGCGAACAAGAATTATGGACAACTATCCACCTAACAGCCCGCGAGAACCTCAGCAACAGCAGCAACAGGCCCAATGGCAAGCGCCACAATCTTACGACCCACGAGAACCTCAGCAACAGCAGTTCCAGTGGCAAGCGCCACAAGCGCCACAATGGCAAGCCCCGCCATATCCTTTGCCGCCACAATATATTCCATATGCAGGACAGGTACCAGTGATGGCTATAGAGCCGCAGAAAAGCTGGCTTGCAACCGTACTGCTGTGCCAATTTCTAGGCACCCTGGGTGTGCATCGCTTCTACACAGGGCGTATCATTAGTGGTATTTTTCAACTTCTCACCTTCGGGGGCTTTGGCATCTGGGTGCTTATTGACCTGATCATGATCTACACGGATAGCTTCAAGGATGACATGAACCTGCTTCTAACCAGGATGGAGCGCATAGGGTCACATGAGTATATGTACCCTCCTCAGGTCAAGGATTGAGAAACAATTGACATGTAGCCTCTTCCTAACTCTCCTCTCACATGGAGGATAGATAGGGTAGAATAAGAATAGGTTCACAACAAAAACCTTTTTTGGTTCGACTTATAGGACTCATTTACAATATGAGTGCTGGAGGAGGCAGCAATGGCAGCTATTCAACTTGGATGGACACTTTCAGGCAGATCACGGGGAAACACAACGCGTGATACCTTCTTGAACAGCGTGGACGAAGGTTTCAAGATCATCGACGGCCACTTTGACTCAGTCTGGTTTACCGATCATCTCCAGTACGATGCAAGTCCCGTCTTAGAAGGCTGGACCACACTTACCTACTTGATGGGCTTCTACCCGCATCTCACATTTGGGCATACCGTCCTGAGCCAGTCTTTCCGCAATCCCGCCCTGTTAGCCAAGATGGGAGCCACGCTGCACTATCTGAGCCGGGGACGATTTATCCTGGGTATCGGAACGGGCTGGAAAAAAGACGAATACCTGGCCTACGGCTATGACTTTCCCCCGCCCAAAGCGCGTATCGAACAGCTTGAAGAGGCGCTCCAGATCGTCAAAGCTCTCTGGCAGGAAGAACAGGTGACGTTTCACGGAAAGCATTATCACGTCGTCAATGCCAACTGCGAGCCAAAGCCCGTTCCCCAACCTCTCATTATGATCGGTGGTTGCAAGCCGAGAATGCTGCGGCTCATCGCACGCCAGGCTGACTGGTGGAATGTGTCATGGTTTAGTCTCAATAACACTCGTCCTGACAACTGGTCGAACGGTTCGTGGACAGGCATCGGCGAATATCTCGAGCAAGTCCAGGAATGCGAACGCGCGTGCCAGGAGGTTGGACGAGACGCTGCGTCATTGCGGCGAACATGGTTCGGCCCGTGCATCTGCGCTCCAACCGAGGCAGAAGTCCAGAAACTGCACGCGCTACACGTGCGTACCGACCATGGATTTGCCGGTACACCCGAGCAAGTGATTGAACAGGTGCAGCCGTTCATTGAGCTAGGTGTTGATTACTTCATGTTCACCTGCCCGGACTTTCCAGATCTAACCACCTTAGCATTATTGGCGAACGAAGTGCTCCCTGTACTGAACCGGAAGAACCAGGCCAGCAGAACATAACCAGGACAAATGCTCGAAAGAGCAGAGCTCGATCTGACCTTGGCACTAAGCGGCTAAAACTCTTTGCGGTCCCTGGACAGGTCTGCTTTAGTCCGAGAGGCATAATTCTCAAGAGGATACTGCAATCGATAGATGCGAATCCCCCCGCCGCCGGTTCTGAGTTTGAGTGGCGCGTGTGGCCCGTTCCCTACTTCATTGCCGCCAAATGCATTGTGTATAGTGCCGCCGCCGGTCT